>Ga0209589_1011437_pt1 | contig 12501 bp, 8 predicted proteins | sample CowpeawhiteBW_FD_187525 | JGI IMG/M metagenome (GOLD analysis project Ga0209589, IMG submission 187525) | Root nodule microbial communities of legume samples collected from California USA - Cow pea white BW (SPAdes) (version 2) | ecosystem: Host-associated > Plants > Roots > Nodule | place: USA...
AAAATTTAAAATAAATAAAACAATAACTTACATCACTTAAATAATTATTATAAATACAACAATAACTTAAATCACTCAAATAATAATTATTTCATATTTCATAATTTAATAACCTAATTAAATTAAATAAATCAACAATATTAATCAAGTCATTAATTTTTTTTCATGAGTTTCCCTTTAGTCTAATTTTTTCCTGGGTCTTACATTCTCCCCAACTTAAAAAATTTACGTCCTCGAAAATTGTCTACTTAAAAAAATAAAACATCATAAATACCTAAAATTTTGCTCACTTGCATGATGAAATAAAAGTCATACCAAATCAATTTGTACACATAAGACATTCACTACAAATATAAAATAAAATCTCATAGTTCTTAAAAAATATTCTTACCCCAAGAAACAAAATCCTCCATGAATTAACGTAAGTAAAATATTATTAAAAAAAATAACCTAACATACAACCTTTCTTTTCTTTCAACAGATACCTTTATACCTTATGCATTTTCACAATATTTTTAAATAAAATTATAATTCGTAATAAAAAAAAATTATGCAGAATCCATATCGTTATTTAACTTTATCAAAACAAAACAACCACCAAATAACATGAAATTTTTACATACCTTTAAGACAAATAATCTCATATAGAAAAATAACCATATTGTGATATCATGCAACATTATATTACCCACACATAAAACTCACCTCGCCTGATTCCAACATATGCATCACTCATCAAAGATAACAACCAGAAACATGTTCCCAAAACCCAAAACATGCAATCAACAACATATTACCACCAAATAATATCCAACGGTATGCCATTCTCTCATAACCAACCACTCTACCTTTCTTGCATAATAACGCCTCTTGGAAAAGGCCTTTTCCTTGCTTTTCCCTAAGACTTACAAATGGCGCATGGCACATGGCAAGACAATGTCACGTGTGACAAATGTCATTGTACTGATTTCAATTTAATACCCATATATATCTCATTGTTTCAATTTAGTTCACAATTTTGTGTCTTTGATTTAATTTTATCCCAATTTTTTTAATAATTGAAATATTTTTTAATTTATGTTTTTATAAGATTAAAACTAATTAAGTATAAATATTTTTACAAAATTAGGTACTTATATTTATATTAAAATTTAGTGGTCAAAGAATACATTGACAAAATATGAGTTAATAATATAAAATAATGTAATATGCTAAAAAGTCATTTTTAATAAAAAATATTAGTATAACATTTATATAAATAATAGATTTGGTCTTGAATTGAAGAGAGACAATATTCCTCTATTTTGAAAACAAAAGTGGGTGACTATATTGTTCTATTAATATAACATTTTTTTTACCACTAAATTTTAATGTAAATATTAGTACTTAATTTTGTAAAAATATTTATACTTAATTACTTTTAATCTTATAAAAAAAGTGAATTAAAAAATATACTTAAATTATTAAAAAAAATTGGGACAAAATTGAACCAAAAGACACAAAAGTGTGGACTAAATTGAAATAATGAGGTATATATGAATACTAAATTCAAATCAGTACAATGACATTTGCTACACGTGACATTATCTTGCCACATGGCACTAACATTACCATGTGACACAACATAGAATTGACACGTGGCAACAAAAAAATTTTGCAAAAAAATTTAAAAATAAAAAAAAAGATTAAAAATAATTAAAAAAACCGAAGAGTGACATGTGGCATGCCGTTAACGCTGTTAATTATTTTTTTTTTCTGAAAGGAACCTAATTGAGGCAATTTTTTCAAAAGTGGGAATACAATTGATACTCTTTTATCTGCATGTACCAAATTGACACACTCCTACCAAAGTGGATATCATCTAAGTAATAAAACCAACAAAATAATATGCTCAAGTGACATGTATCGATGCTTTTATTTGTGATACATTTTGTTTTTCTCGTCTTGTATAATTAATAGATTTGTGATACACTTTTGGTACATTTTGTTTTTCTCATGTTATATAATTAATAATTTTGTTTTTCTCATCTTATATAATTAATAGAATAGTATAGATGTGAACATAATATTTAAGGGTTTGAAATTAATATAAAAAAGTATTGTTATTTTATATTTAGAGATTAAGTAGGACAGAGTGAGTAATACTTTGAAGATCAATTAAACTTTAAATATTATTTTATAATTGTTTTAAAATTTCATTTAAGTTGACTTCTAATAGTATGGATTAACTATTATTTACGACCGTTACTGTAATAAATGTGTAATTTTAATTTTGATTTAATTACTTATTTATTCAGTTGTTTTAATGTTTTAATACTATTATATATTTCACATCATTAATTGAAGTTGGCTTTTCAATACTATTTATTTATTGTTAACTATAAATTGTGAGATTTACTGCTATAAAGCTTTTATTTTAATTTGTTTAATTTCGAATTTATTTTTGTAACTGCAACATTTTTTAATTCTTGAACTTAAAGCATTCTGTTAGTCTTTATGATGTTATTTTAATCTCTTACATCACTAAATAATTAGTTAATCTAATGCGAAGTAAGTAAACATTTAATTTAAAAATAACAAAGTGACGCATATTACGGTGGCTAAATTCTGTGCTTAATATTAACAAAGAACACTCCGAATCTCATAATCCTAAGGAAAAAGACAGTCACTGTACAACCTTAAGAAAGGCCAAAAACCAGAAACCAAACCAAATACACCGTTCACTTTTGTTGTCACACTCTTCCATTTCAATTCACCATCACACTCTCTTCACTGTCTCTCACACCCACAACAAGTTTCACTACATAGATTCACACAAACAATACTTCTTCTCAGTCTCAATTTCATGTTTTCTTCTCTTCTTTCCCCAACTGAGTGCCGACACTCTTCTACTTCGTTATTATTTTTAATCGACAAAGGCTTTATCTTTGGGTTAAACCGGTGACCCACTAGGGAGAGAGGAGTGGAATGCAGAAGCGCAAGTGGATTCCGTTGGCGCTGCTGAGAAAGTTGCTCATTTCAGCCATATGCTGCATAGCGTTTGTGGCTCTCTTCTCTGTGCGCATACACATTGTTCCTTCCTCTAAGGATCACAGGTTCAACGACAAGATCTCCACGGTTTGTTTCGTCTTTTTCTTTGTTTGTTTTGGTTACTCTGTTGTTATTCAATTCCATTGTTAAATTAAAATAAATGTTTAGGGTCGTATTGCTGTACGGCTATACGAGGTACTTTGATTTTGTTTAGCGAGTTCCTTGACCCTTTTCAATGATGCAGAGTAAACAATTGTTAATTTTGTGGATATAATTTAGGATTGTTTTAGGGTTTTCCTGTTGTCACTGTTTTGTTTTGTTTGTTTTTTTATTTTTTTCAGTACTTTGTTGACTTGAAGACTTGCATTAAGAGTAACCAATCTGAAAATAGCTCTTTGGTTAATGCTTGTACTTTTTATAGTGAATTGGATTTTATTTCGGGATTTTTGTTTTTGGTGGTGTCGATTGATACCTTAATAATGTTAGTGATTTCCTGGCTAATCTGTTGTTGTTTTTCAAATTTTGACAGGCTCAGGATCTGCACAGCTGGACGCGAGAGCTCGCACCGCCACATTTGTCCAAAGCTCCAGTTTCTACTCCCAAGGTTTGGGCTTCATGTGAACACTGTCAAGTGCCTTATTTGGTGGTTTCTTGTGTTTGAAAGCTCAGAAAATGTGATAGAGAAACAAAATCATGTACAATAGCTTCATATCAAGCATACATTTTTATTCATTTATTATGAGATATGATGAAAACTGCATCCTCAAATGGTGTGGATAGAAAGGATTGAAGATGTGATGTGAAGGAAAATATAGATAGAGACAGGAAGAAAATAAGGTGGAAAAGAAATAGAAGAGAATTTAGGTGTATGTTCTTTTTTCCCTTTATTTATTTGCTCTCTGATACCCGCTAACCAGGTGGGGAACATATTGTGTGCCATTATCATTTTTGTTTCTGTTGGTTCTTCTCATTGTTAATGTTTATGCATCTCATCTGATGTGTAATTATGTGACTTTAAACTTGTTTGATTTAGTTTTAGCACATGCCTAGAGATGTTGGTGTCTATCATGTTCATAGGAAGATATATTTAAATTATAAAAGCACTTATGTGCATTCATGTTTTCACTCCTCTTAATTTGACAGTTGAATGGTACAAGAGGGTACTTAGATTACCAGAAGTTGTGGAAGCCTCCATCAAATCGTGGGTTTTTGCCCTGTACAAAGCCCACTCCTAATTACACTAGTAAGGAGCTTAAATTTTCCTATCAGGTTGTAATTATGTATTGTATTGGTACTTGTTCTAGCCAAGAGAAATGATGATCCCCTTTACCAAAGAACTCAGTGTGTGTTGTCTTTTCTGGGTCATTATCAACTCTCTTTACATCTAAATATCCTTCGGGATTTGTAATTTTTGTGCTAAAATTAAGATCCATATCCCTAATTTTATGCCTTGCATTTATTGTTTATTTTCTGATTTTGGTGATTATTTGATCCTAATTATTAGAATTTGCGATATTCTTTGACAATTTTGTTTCAAATTATGTATTTATTCCTGTTTAATTGTGATAAAATATTTCTATATTCATATAACAAATATATTCTTATTTATTTGTTAATGTTTATGTTATTATATTCCTAATTTAGTCTTATCTGATAAGCCTTATTATGAGTAGGTTGAAATCCTACCAATCACTACACAACCCCAAAGTTTGAGCAATAAGACTTATTTTTAGGTTGGTCGGAATCCTTCCTATCACTACACAACCCCAAGTCTGAGTGAATAGACTTATTTTTAGGCAGGTCGGAATCCTACCTATCACTGCACAGTCCCCAAATCTTTCAGCATTAAGACTTATTTTAAGGTAGATAGGACCTACACCTACATGCCATTTGTCTTTTCACTTTCCGGGTACTTTCCACGTGTTTTTCTTGATTGTGGACATTTGAAATGCTTCAAATTTTGTTGTTACACTTTTCTTATGTTTTCCTTCCCTAACATTCCCTCAGTTCTTCACTTTTCGTCTTCCCAGGTATGCTACGCTTCTCTTTTCTTTCTTTTTTTCCCTTGCTTATTCAAAGTCTCAATGGCTTATTCCATTTTTCTTCTCCATGGATTATTATGCAATGTATCCATGGGCCAAGCTTGATATTCTTAAGGAAACTACTTCGTACGCAGCAGCCAAAAATGTTCACTCTTTTTGCCATGTCCAAGCACTAAGTCATTATGGAGATGAGAAGGATGTAGAGGTTCTTCCTTGTTCCCCTTGAATGAGATGAATGTTGCTCTGCATTCCAAAAGTTGGTCCTTTTAACAAGCCTTTCATTTTCTATGCCCACACTTAAGCTTTGTCCCAATGGCGAACACTTTCTTTTATTTTCTTTTTGGGTTTAAATTGTTTGTTAGAACTTTATTGGCCTTTGTGAATGGTGTTTGTGGTAAAGGTCTTCTAACCCTATCCCAGTCCTCATAAATCCTTCAAAGGCAAATTTTTTAAGATTCGTGCCCCAAACAATAATACTGATTTGTTAGAGGGTTTTCCATTGTATTGAACTTCAAAGCCGCATAGGATTAATCTCCCTTGTTTAGAAAATACACATAGGGTAATGTATTTACAATAATGAGAATGTGGGCTAAGCCCAAATACAAATGAATATGTAAAAAATAACATAATTAACATAGGGACTATGTTTCCCTAATAACATGAAACAGAATATATTTAACACTTCCTCTCAAGCTGGTCCATATAAATCATACGTACCAAGCTTGTTACAAATATAATCAATTCTTGGTCCCCGTAAAGACTTAGTGAAAATATATGTTAAGTGATCATTTGAATTACAAACTCAATGTTGGTGTCTCTAGATACAATCTTCTCTCGAATGAAATGACAGTCAATTTCAATGTGTTTGGTCCTCTCATGAAAGACAAGATTAAAACTGATATGAAAAGAAGCCTGATTGTCACATATAAGTGTCATTTAAGTGACATATATCAAATCTAACTTTGATAGCAAAAGCCTACCTGCAAACAGATTTCCCTGATGGTAATGGGACGAGCTCCCAATATTTTGAAGAGCAGTTAGTTCATCTAGCATGCTTCACGCTAACTAGGATGGGCTAAGGTATCACTGGCAGATTTAGGAATGAACACAAAAGAAATAGACGAAAGACAAGTATAAAATGGTGAAAATAATCTATGGTAATTTAAAGTAATATAATGTGGAGAGGGATTACAAGTGGAATGTATACCTTTATGGAGGACAATTGGAAGGTCAGACTCAATTGTTGGAGCTAAAGGAAAGGAAATAGTTAGAACTTGAAGTGAGTGACTTGTTGGTTGTTCGGAATGATGTCTTCAACTATAGACCTGAAGTGGTGGTGGAGGAGGAGAATTTGAAGGTGGACTATGCATAACTGGAGGATCACAAACAACAGGAATATTAACTGTCGTAGACAGAGATGCATCAAAAGAAAAACCCTTAAAGTAAAAAGAAGACTCATTTAAGGTTACTTCTGTGGAAATAAAATAGCAGTTAAGAGGAGAGAAACACTTACATACTTTTTGTGATCTAAGAGAAGGAGAGAAACACTTACATACTTTTTGTGATCTAGTAAATCCTAAAATAACACATTTGTGTGATCTAGGAGATAACTTATCAAGACTAGGACTAAAATTATGCATAAAACATGTAGATCCAAAAACTCTAATAGGTAAGGGGTGTAGAGGTGCATGAGGAAATAAAATAGAATGAGAAATTTTGTTATTTAAAACCAAAGATGACATGCGGTTAATAAGATAACATGTAGTAAGAATAACATCACCCCAAAAATGTTGAGGAACCTCCTCACAATTAAAAGTGTGCGAGGATGTCTATTCTTGCGCTCAACCACCTCATTTTGTTGAGATGTATAAGCACATGAAGTTTGATGAAGAATGCCATGAAAAGCCATAAAATGTTTAAAAGAACTGGAAAGGTTTCACGACCATCATCACTTCGCAAAGTTCAAATAGAATTCCCAAGTTGAGTTTTAATTTCATTATAAAAGGATTGAAATATATAAAATAACTCAATGATTTTTCACTAAAAACAACCAAGTGCATCTAGAACAATCATCAATAAAAGTAACAAAATACTGAAAAACCTAAATTAAACTTAACACGACTAGGTCTCCAAATCTCAAAATGAACTAAGAAAAAGAGAACAAAGCACGTTGTGAGACACTACGAGGAAAGGAACTACGACTATGTTTCCCTAATTGACATGACTCACAACAAATTAGATAAATTGGACAAACTGGGAACAAACTGTTGCAATTTGGCAAGTCTGGGATGACCTAACTGAGCAAGAAGAGATGGAGACTCCATAATTGTGCCAACATGTGTAGAAGGGTAGAGATGATAAAAGCCATGAGTCAATTATTTGTCCCGAACTTTAGTTTGGTAAACAAACGAAATCTTTGGGGAAAGAAATAAAACAATCAAGAGAACGGGGTTAGACAACTAATGGATAATAAGTTAAAGGGGGACACAGGGACATAAAGATCATTATCAATGGTTAAAAATGGAAAAAGATTAATAGTACCAACATCATGAGATAAGACCCTAGACCCATCAACCATTGTAACCGTAGGTAAATTGTCCAAAGAGGATAAAGAAGAAAACAAAAATTTGTCACCAGTAATGTGATCTGTGGCACCACAAAAACCCAAGGTCCAAGAGAAGAAGGTCGAGTTAGGCCAACAAAAGATATACATGTGTGTGCACCGTGGAATTAGAGTTCTGACGATCCTCATGCCATTTGAGAAATTAATTGAAAAGAATAGATTGGCATGTGCTATCAGAAGAGACAGCAGAAGAAGCCATGGAGAGAGAAAAACCCTAAAACTCCAATCCAGATTATACAATCCTATCCAAGAAAGTGTACAATCGTTTCTATATTTGATTCCTCCGTAGCATAAACAAAGATAATCAAAGAAGAACATAGAAAGAAAGACAAGAATGGAGATGCCACAATCTAACAAATTGATGAGTCAATAAAGATTCACAACAAAGATTTCAATCTTTGATAAGATCTTGTATTCTACTAAGAGAATCCTTTGCCAAATTACTAATGAGTATTCTTGCGAACATCTTACACCTTACCCCATTCGTGTCCTCCACTAATCAGCATTTGTGCTTTGAACACCTTCACATGAGCTACAATCTCATGTTCATGGGAAGGTGTTCACCTTTGGTGTGACATAATGTGAAGGTATGGGCTCTCCTAGTATGTCCATTGAAAAAGGCTTAAAATCCTCTATTTCATCCAACGCTTGTTGTCCTCCTTCCTGTTTTCAAATTAATCTTGTCATTTCTCCTCCTGAACTCCTCTTGCTCTTTTAAGGATGCCTCTACTAAACGGCGATACTCCTCCCCCATCTTTTGAAAACTCCTCTAGGGCTCGTTAGGCTTCCATCGCTTGCTGCCTAGTTTCCAACCCCTGTCTCAATAATTCCTCTACCATAGTGTTCGGAATAATCCAAATGTGAGTCTAAGTTTCACATTGGGTAGAAATAACAAAGTTAAACACCATATAAGAAAAAAAAAACCCATAAACCTAGTGCCTCGAGGTTTGGGTTAAAAGTGGTGTCAATCATTTATGGGTTGGACTGATGTCATATATATATAATCTCTCTCTAATGAACCTTCCTGGAAAAATCTCAACAATCATGACATTTTGTATTGCTTGGCTTTCTGGCTCTCCCTCCGATGCCACCACACTCCTTGTTCCCCTCATCTTACTATCTTGTAGTTCAGGAATAATTTTACCTACCGCATAGTGGATGTAAAAATGTTCTAGCCAAGAGAGATGATGATCCCCTTTGCTAGAGCACTCGGTGTGTGTTGTCTTTTCTAGGTCATTATTAGCTCTTTTTACATTCGAATATCCTTTGGGGCTTGTAATTTTTATGCTAAAATTGAGATCCATCTCCCTAATTTTTTGCCTTGCACTTATCCTTTATTTCCTTGTTTTGTCAATTATTTGGTCCTACTTGTATTAGAATTTGTTATATTGTTTGACAGATTTGTTCCAGAGTAGGTATTTAGTCCTGTTTAATTGTGATAAAATCTTTCTATATTCATATAACAAAGATATATTCTCATTTATTTTTTACTATCCGTGTTATTATATTCCTAATTTAGTCTTATGTGATAAGCCTTATTTTGAGTAGGTCAGAATCCTAACTTTCACTACAGTACTAAAAGTAATAAATGTTTATTCAGCTCCTGCAGAGTCGCGAGGATATCTTTTAGTACACACAAATGGTGGGCTCAACCAAATGCGTTCTGGGGTCAGACCTCTGTCTCTCACTAAGTTTCTCCCATGTTCATGCTAATAGTATTAATGCAAAGTTATTTGTTGTTGAAATTTTGACTTGCATAATTGATTGCTATGATGGATGGCAATCAATGAGGACCATGGAATGTCAAAATTGTTAATTTTGAATGCCCTTTTCCGTTGTATTTTGTACCTGAAGATTTTTTCCCTTTGCTGCAGATATGTGATATGGTAGCAGTGGCTCGTATAATAAATGCCACTCTTGTAATTCCAGAACTTGATAAAAGATCATTTTGGCAAGATACTAGGTATTTTCAATTCTGCGATTTACAATTATTTTTCTTTTGTGCCTTCTCTCTCTGTATTGGATTTTCACTTAATTGAATTTTATAATTTTCTTTCAGCAATTTCTCTGATGTTTTTGATGAAGAGCATTTTATGAATTCTCTAGCTAATGATGTAAAAATCATTAAAAAACTCCCCAACGATCTAGTTAACGAAACCAAAGTGGTCAAACAATTCATAAGCTGGTCTGGCATGGATTACTACGAGAATGAGATTGCTAGCTTGTGGGAAGAATACCAAGTATGTATGTTGGAAGTCTATTGTTTTATACAGTTTTGTATTCTGTTTATTTTCCTTCTTTCTAATATTGTGCAATCATCTAATTATTTGCAACACCTTAAGGTTATTCGAGCTTCCAAATCTGATTCACGATTAGCAAACAACAATCTACCTCCCGACATTCAGAAGCTTCGATGCCGGGCTTGTTATGAAGCACTTCGCTTCTCTCCTCGCATTGAACAACTGGGAAAAGTATATAAAGAGATCTGAACTCTTGTTGGTTTCTTTGTTTTTTAGTCTCCTCATTGAGCTTGTACTCTAATATTTTTTTCTTATCATTCTTTAATGTTTTCTATATCCTTGTAGTTGTTGGTGGAGAGGATGAGGTCATTTGGTCCTTACATTGCGCTGCACTTGCGTTACGAGAAGGATATGCTTGCATTTAGTGGCTGCACCCATGATTTATCTCTTGTTGAAGCTGAAGAACTACGAATGATCAGGTACGGAACTATGACACTTCAACTCGCTTAATTGAATCTCATGTCTTTCTCTCATATATAATGGTTGGAAATTATCACGTGCCAACATGTAGGGAGAACATTTCCTATTGGAAAATAAAGGAGATTGATCCAATAGAACAGAGGTCCAAAGGGTTTTGCCCCTTAACTCCAAAGGAAGTTGGGATTTTTCTTACTGCTCTTGGATACCCATCAACAACTCCTATATATATTGCTGCTGGAGAGATATATGGGGGCGAGTCCCACATGGCTGAATTGCGTTCCCGGTATCCATTGTTGATGAGCAAGGTAAGGAATTGCAATACTGTGTTTCAATATGTTTGTATATAACCTACTTTTCTCAATCATTTTTAGTGAATAGTTCAGTCAAACATTAGTATTTTTGTATATAACCTACCTGTGATTGATTGTTTTCAGGAAAAGTTGGCATCCATAGAAGAGCTTGAACCTTTTTCCAATCATGCATCCCAAATGGCTGCTCTTGACTATATTGTATCTATTGAAAGTGATGTATTCATACCTTCTTATTCTGGAAACATGGCAAAGGCTGTTGAGGGTCATCGTCGTTTTCTTGGACGTGGAAGAACAATATCTCCCGACAAGTAAGGCTGTCATTTTGCAGATCAACTTCTGTTTATTAAATTGTCGGATAAACTCTTCAAAATTATCCATTACAAAGTTGTTGTGTCTGTCTTCTCATTTACCTAGGAAAGTCCTCGTTCGCCTGTTTGATAAACTAGATCAGGGACTAATCACGGAGGGGAAGAAACTATCAAATAGGATTATTGATCTCCACAGAAGACGGTACGCAGCTGGAAAATTCTTCATTTTTCATTTCAATTAATTTTTTGAATGCTAAAGTATATATAATGTGTTCATGGTTCTTTCATTTTTATAACCATAAGTAATAAATCTATGGAAAAATTGTATGATTTTTGATTTGTTGCATGTATTGCACAGACTTGGTTCTCCCAGAAAGAGAAAAGGGCCAATTTCTGGGACAAAGGGCATGGAAAGGTTCCGGTCAGAAGAAACCTTTTATGCTAATCCCTTACCTGATTGTTTATGCCGGACAGAACAACCACCACCACCACCACCTCTAAACACCTCTCACATTGTTTGATTGATGAAATACTGAACTTTTTCCGTGGAAATTCCGCTTGGTGAAAAAGGGTGGCACATGAGTTTGAGCATAAGATGAAGATCTGATGTGCATGTTGAAGGCATGGTGATGTGGTGACAGAGTGTATATACCGGTATCACTGTTACACTTATCCTTTAATTGGGGGCTGGGAATAAAGGAGGTGAAAAAAAGGGAAAACAAAATCCAAATTAGGGTTTTGATATAAAGAATTAGATTGGGATGAGTAGTTATAGGGTGAGACGGAGATTTAAGATCACTGGATTGATTTGTTCTGTGAAACATTACTTCATTATAAAGGCCAAGGATCTCTATAACCTGTTATTGTAATTCTTCTTCACTAATCTCACATGATTTCACATTTTTTTAATTTGTTCTTGTTGATCACAACAAAAAGCAAAAATCTTTATTTTTATCTCTGGTATACGTTGGCCCTTATCTTACATTTGAAACAAAACACGCTCAATAAATATATACAATTAAAAAGTTAAAATTGATTTTAATTAGAGTAATTGTAATTGGTTTACATGCTTATAATTTATTTTCTATATATTAATTTTGAATGATCGTAAAATTATTTACTTACTGATATCTCTAAAGACAAAAATAATAAAATGTATTTTATACTTTTATAAATACCGATTATATTGTATTAACATTATAAAATAAATTTATATTTATTAATAATAAGTTGAGATAAATGAAGAAAATACGATAAAATAATTGTTAATAAATAAAAAAGAAAAAAAAAGAAGAGAAAGTTTTATATAGAACATGTAAAAGTAATTCTTAATTAATTTAATAAATAATTATATATTATAAGAAATAAAACTGAAGTTATGAAATATAAATACAAAATAAAAAATTTTATATATATATATATATATATATATATATATATATATATATATATATAATAGAGTTTTTT
>Ga0209589_1011442_pt1 | contig 12494 bp, 6 predicted proteins | sample CowpeawhiteBW_FD_187525 | JGI IMG/M metagenome (GOLD analysis project Ga0209589, IMG submission 187525) | Root nodule microbial communities of legume samples collected from California USA - Cow pea white BW (SPAdes) (version 2) | ecosystem: Host-associated > Plants > Roots > Nodule | place: USA...
CACAAAAAGCAAGGGTAAGCTAATCTGATTAAGGAATCATGCAGTTCAATTATAAACAGAAACCATGCAATCTTTCTCATTATCACCAGAATCATATAGACCACCACAACACATATACATGACTCTAAACTCAATATCTAGATTATGTAAGCGACATCGAATCTCTTGGTGGCTTGCACCTGTGACGGTTCCCAAACTCTGCAGAGTCTGGACACATGGAGTATTCACCGGACCGTTCACGGGGTAAGTCCCCTTCACGTCTAGACTGGATCAAGTCCAACGACGAGGACCTCCTGCTACTCTTCACGACATAATCCATTATGCTCTATCTGAGCTTGAATGATTATTGGAGTTTCAGGATATCAACCATTATAGATTCCTTACATCCTTACACACACTACAATTCCACTTGGATTTCCCTTGAAATTCCATTTCAACCTTATCTTCTCATAATTTGTATTCATCCAATTTAATCATACAATACATTAAAACATACATTTCCACCAAAGAAAACAGAATTAGAGCACTACTTCTGCCATAGCTCTCGCTCAGGCTAAAAAGTCTAGCTTAGGCGAGAGGTCATCTCGCTCAGGCGAGACACTAACAGTGGCAAAAAGAGAAAACCTGGGTGAACTCTCGCTCAGGCTAGGCTGGTTCGCCTAGGTGAGATGTCTCTCACTCAGGCGACCCAGCTCGCCTAAGCGAGACTTCGCGCAGGAACAGAGGTGCGTCTCCTGGTGTTTTCGCTCAGGCGAGCGTCACTCGTCTAGGCAAAAATACCAGGTCACGAACCTGTTCCCACATGCAGTGGATCAGTTTGCCTCAAGCACAAATCAATTATTCACCAAATCATGCAATTCAAACACTAATTCATCTATCAAACACGTAATTCAGGCTCATCTACGAATTTTCTATTCAAATTAAGAAGAGTGGTTAGCTTCCCTTACTTGTTATCCTGTTTAGACAGCTTTATAAACGTCAACGCCTTAAAAACGTCAACACCTCTAACTCCACAGGATGCTCTATCTACACACAGAAACATCACAAGAACGATCAGGACATACCGTTATGATCACTGATCAACAGAGACTCATACTGATGATTAAAACGTCGCATGCAAGCGGAAGAGGGTTTGCATGTAACAGAAAACAGAAAAATACTAAAAAGAGAGCAGAAACTTAACTTACGCGAACGGAGAAACTGATTGGTCCAATTTGAAGAGCTTGTCGTGAGGATCAATCCTACGGTCTCGGTTCTTCAATCAGACGACCAGAGAGACAGGACCTCTAGAGAGAAGTCAGAGAACTCTAGAAAAGTGATTTCTAGAGAAATGGTGTGTTTTAAAATAATGAAACTCGTTTTTATAACCATTCTATTTATACTAAAACCTTTTAGTATTAAAATAATCGAGTCTCACTAATTTTAAACCACTATCACTTTTAAAACGCTATTTTCTAGGGTCTTACATATAACATTTATATAAAAATTAATTTTTGTTTTAATTTGGAGAGGGACGAAATTGCACAATTTTTACAAAATAATTGGATTAAATTGAGACAAAAATTAAAATACATAACCAAATTGAAAATGAGGAGATGACACTTGACATACTAGTGACACATGCATTTTCATTACCACATTACTTTGTCACTGTCACGTGGCATGACGTCAAATTGACACGTGGCAAATTTTTTTTTTCAAAAAATTTTAATGTCGTTATTACACCATTAACGGAAAGAACTTGATTGCATCAAATTTTTTAAAAAAATATCAAGTTGAGATAAAAAAATAAGAGACCAAATCGATATTTTGTTACGAAAATGGAGATAAAAACATAATTTAACCTAATTTTAATATTTAAATGGAAATAGTATTATGAAAAAATACAATATTTTTCAATATATGTTTATTACGAGTAAATATAGTTTGAGATTAAAAATGATCTTTTTAAAAAATGACATTTTTATCGAATATGATTTTTGAAAGAGAAACTCAAAGCAAGCTAACTTATCTTTGTTTGAAATGTATGTAGTATGAAAATATATTTATGCAGATTCCACACTCCGTTACAGGAGTGCGTGGACTTTTGCGCAGATGCATGCAGCCAAAGACTCATTGATTGCAGGTTGGAAGTGCGCAATAATGAAGGCAGCCAAACGGTAACGCTACAGACTTCAAAGCTCAAAACCCCTGCACCACCGTCATCTTCATCTTTGATCCCACATTACCTATTTTCATGGATAAACTTTTCTATAAATAAATAAATAAATAAATAAATTCAATTGCCTTTTTCATAAACAAAATTTATTTTTATTCAATTGTTCCCAACATTACACACTTCTCCGGAAAATTTAGATTATTCTATTATAAGATGATATAGCCTTATTTGGCACGTTGTACACTAAAAAGTTTGATTTCCGTCTTAAATGTATTCTTTTGAGTTTTACTGTATGTAACCTCCCACAGAAGAACTTACAGAAGTCCTTCATTTCTGAGACAAATGGATTTTTGGTGCACTGAAGCATTTGAAGTGTTTGATAGAGGGTGAGAGAATAAAAAGGATTGGTTTGGGGCCCACAGGGTAGGGGAAGTCGGCATCGGATTCCAAAAAGTGTGGCCAGAAAAGAAAGGAAGGAGAAAAGGAGTAGTCGTAGTTGTATGGGCTTGGCCGCATTTTGAGCGGGGGACCTTAGGGAGCAAGTTTTTGTTAACAATGTCTCTTTCCTCATTTCACCACCCGAATTTCATGCAAACAGATTAAATCGCTATTCCGTTTCTTATGTTCAACTGCAATTTTTAAAGTTATGAAAAAAAGTTGCATTAAATATATTTTTACCTCTTCATTTTTAATAAAAAGTATAAATACTTTAACTTTTGAATTAATTTAGTCATAATTTAATCATCTATCATTAAAAATGCATAAATTTAATTTTTTTAACCTAATTTTATTAAATTTATTTAACGTGTTTTCATCTAGTATTTAGAAATAATGTGTTAAATACTATAAATAACTTAAATATTATTATGAAACGTGTTTGAAATGTTAAATAAACTTAATAAAATTGTATACATATTTTATAAGGTTTAAAGACTAAATTAAATTAAAATTTTAAATAAAAATTAATTATAATTTTTATTGAGAATTAAAAGACTATAGATTTAACCCATAAAATTTGGAATTTAAATTTTTTGCTGAGTTTGTTTGTGCTCTTTCTAATGTGTCTTTATAATTACTACTAATTTTAATGTTTTTGAATATATTAAAAAAATAATTAAAGTACGATGTATTTTTATCATTTGTTCATTAATGATTTTACATGAAGATATAATTCAGCTCATAACTTACGTAAATATTTAAGATATTTTGAAGATAAGATTTTACATTAATAGATAATTCAGTTTATAATTTACTTAAATATTTAAATTAATTTTAAGTTTACTTGACGTGGAACTAGAAATCGAGTATTATAAATTTAAAATATGATTAAAAAGATGAAGGTGAAAGGAAAATATATAATTTATGAAAAAAATAGATAAAAAAGCGAATTTATGATGAATAATATATGGACTATGATATTTTGATAAGTTTGTTTTTCTTACAAAGTATAACAAAGTTTAATTTTTAACACATATTAAATATTTTTATTCTCTTTCTAAATTACATCAAACCTCACTTTTATATATTAAGATGCTGTGTTTGTCGACAAAACTTTCTCAAAAAATAAATTTCCTTTCTTTTCATTATTAATGTTATACAGTATATGCTACAGATATTCCTTTTTACAATCCAAGGGTCTACAACCGACAGGATTTTTCAGTTTCTGTTTTTGGATCAATGGGCCAGCCTTTACGGAGTGGGATTGAGCATTATTTGGGCCTGGGTGGTGATAGATAGACTAAGATTATGCTTTTAGGCTTGTTCTTCCTGCATCCCTCTATAAATTTTTGGCACACTCTCATAATTTTCAAAATAATTATTTTATTTTTATAAAAATGACTTCTAAATTATCTGTTTTGAAAACCATCAGAAATAAACTTTAAAAAATTTTCAAACGAAGTATAGAATAAAATTTTTAGAACAAACTTAGTAGAATCGTGCATTTCATAACAAGCTTTCGGAAACAAAGATTTTTAAATAAGTTTTTAGAACATATATAATACTCTCCAAAAATAAAATTTCTACAACACATGAAACAGTTTTAGAATAAACTTTCTACAACAACTTTTTATCTTGTACAAGTTCTCGTTATTCTTCTTCTACCGAAGAAAACGAAGATACAACAATAATGACGAAGACGAAGATGCAGATGAGAAAAACAACAGCGGGTACAATAGAAAGATATTATAGTCTTTCTCATGTTAATATTACGTTGTATTTAGTAATAACAGGGTGCAGGAAGAAAAAAATTGCCTTTACATGGTTTTTTTGCTACAGTTTCCAATGGGGTGCAGGGAGTATTTGCCCTAAACTTAAGGTTAGGGCCCATACGGAGACCAGAAAATGGTTGAGCCACCATAGTTTTATTAAGATGAAAAATATGTAAAAGAAAATTCAAGGGACCAAAAAACATACGGTAACGGATAACAAGAATGGAGTAAGAGGAGGAGCAGCAGAGGAAGAAACAAGAATGACGAGCGGCGTGTCACCGCAACTGCAAATGAGTTTGAAATCCTCTTTCATCGGAGATCGATTCTTACGGAGTTCAAGGAACCAGCCACTTCCTCAACTATTCCGTTTCAACCCTGGTTCTCCCTTTTCCCTGACCTTCTGCTTCTTCTTCCATTTTCTTTTTCATTTTAGCTTCTAGGTTTTCCTTTTTTACTTTTAACATCGCTGTGTATTTATTTTAACAGGAAGCAAGCATGTTTCGATGCAGTTATCTCGAACGCTTTCTGGCTTGACCAATCTCTTTTTTAATAGAAGGTATCTGCGCGCGTACGCTTTCTGCAAAAGGAGTGAACGCAACTGATGATGTTGTGCTGTAGTGTAATTTATATTGTCTAAGGATTCTATTCCCTTCATGTCGTGTGTTGGTTATTTCATAACTTTACGGAACAGCTATTATGTTTTTCGATTACTGTTTCTGTTTGCTTAGGATTTGAATATTCAGAAGTTTGTGCTCGTTAATTTATTGAACTCTTGGACGAAAGGATTTGAATTCACAATGCGTTCCTTTTGGTTATGAAGTTTTTTGTGATGGTTGGTTTTGCAGAAATGTGGATGAAGTGCCTAACAGCAATCGTAAACGACTGAGGCCTGGAAAAGTTTCTCCACGGCGACAAGTGCCGAAGCATATACCGAGGCCTCCTTATGTGAATTCTTTGATTCCTGCGGGGCTTGTGAGTGGACCTCAAGTGCATGACAAGAAAGGAATAGAATGCATGAGAGCTTCTGGAAGGCTTGCAGCTCAGGTTCTTCAATATGCTGGCACCCTAGTCAAGGTGAGCTCCTTTCATTCTTTTGTCCATTGAATTGCACATTCTTTAATTGTATGATATATTGTCCTGGTGAGCTCAGCTTGACCGTTTACTATGAAATCTTTATGTAAAGAAAAAGTTTATTCATAACTTTTGGATGATATATTGTCTTTTCCTCTCCCTGGCCTTACTTTTTGCTTGTATTTTGAGGATTGTAAGTCCAGATTACCAAAGGAAGTTAGGAATGAAACATTGTCGCTTGTTATTATTTGTTAGTGCAGGATATATTACAAGTATGCAACTTTTTAGAGAGCAGTATAAAGTAATCTACGAAATCATCATAGTTTTGTATAATAATGCCAATTTTATGTTTTTATCTAAGAATGTTGTGCTTCTGTTGACAGCCAGGCATAACAACAGATGAAATTGACCAAGCAGTTCACCAAATGATAGTTGACAATGGTGCATACCCATCTCCTCTTGGCTATGGTAGTTTTCCAAAGAGTGTCTGCACATCTGTAAATGAATGCATCTGTCATGGAATACCAGATTCCCGCGCCCTTGAGGTCCTTTTGGTCAATCTTTTTTCATGTTAAAATCCCGAGTTTAAAAAATTGTTGACGCATTCTTTATTTGCAGGATGGTGATATAATCAATATTGATGTTACTGTTTATCTAAATGTAAGTTTTGTCTTTTTGTTTCCAGGGGGTGGGTTACGGGGCTGATTTTGCTTTTGTGAGATGGTGAGAATGGAAAAGCTATAAAATTTCATTTGCTACTTGACTTATGCCCATTACAATTTTCTTTTTGTTAAGCAATCCTGATGATATCATCAACATCTCTGTTTACTATGTTGATACCCTCGTGTGTATTGTTTGGGGACGTGGGGGGTGCAATTTGTTTATTATGCGCACATAATTGTTATTTTTTAACTTAACTTTGTACTGTATCAATTTTTGTGAAAATTTTAATTCGTGTTGCATCTCATTATTTGAGCTGTTGAGCATACTGCTTTATCAGTTATTATGCCATTTTTTATTTGTTTTGCAATTACATCTGTTAATATTTGTACATTTTAAGCTATAGTTTGGTGAATGAAATGTAAAGATTTGAATTGCAGGGCTATCACGGGGACACATCAGCCACTTTCTATTGTGGAAGTGTTGATGATGAGGCTAAGAAACTAGTTCAGGTACCGCTTTGTTTTCATGCCACCAATGGCTGTGATTTGTTGCTTTTGTTCTTCATACTGGCACAAACTCTTTGTAATTCTGCACTTTATTATTTCAATCTAATTCACAATGTAATGTACTTCTTTCATTGTTTCTTTGTTTCTATATTTTTTAAGTAGAATTTATGTATTCTCTCGTACCAAGATTAAAAAAAGTTACACTACTATATTTACTATTCGCTATTAATGGCATGTGAGTTGTGACGAGCAACAAAGGCTGAAGCTTTCTTGTTTTACTTCTGGTGTTTCTAGGTTAGGTAGGAAATTGGAATTTCAATTTTTAGTTCTGAACCGGTTGGCCTGAATGCTTATTGTTTTCTGCTTTGGTGTTCATTCTGAAAAAGAAAGGACTGACTGTGAAGTGGCCTGATTTCATTTGGCATAGATAGCTGGAAAATAATGTTAAGTTTTGTTTTAGAACTCTGTAATATTAGCAGAGAAAGAAAGCTACTTTACTGGATTTGAGGACATCGCATGTGTTACCATAGCAGAGCAGTAACTATAGGTGCCAAGATGTAAAGCTGTATGTTAGAATATCCCACGGTATTAAATTTTTCATATTAACTCAAATAGTCTTATCTTTTGTTGTTATTGTATTCAGGATGCATTAGGAAGACTATCCCTATTATTTGTTTATTGCTTTGTACTGTCTACTCACTTAATGACATGCCACTTATTTATTCTTATCAGTGGTATTTCCCCATATTATTATTTATCTGACCGCTTGTCTACTATTATGAATTTTGTTTATACTTTTCTTTTTTCAACGTATTTTGATATGCTTCTAGTTGAGTACTGTTCTAGAAGTGTCTTATGTGGCTTTGATTTTGTGAAGTTTTTTATTTTGTTCTTGAGAATCGAGATATTGTTCTCGTCATGTTTTTGAGAATGCTTGTATGTTAATACAGATAACTAAAGAATGCTTAGATAAAGCAATATCAATATGTGCACCGGGAGTGGAATTCAAGGCCATTGGAAAAACAATTCAGTAAGATGTCACCCCCTATTCCATTTGTTCTCTATCTTGTTCACTCATTTTCCGTATACTGCAGAAAGCCAAAAATCCTTGGGCAAATATATTCGATGTAAGAAATAGTTATTGCATAGCTTTAGACTCATGACCCTCAATTTTTTTTTTCTTACATTTAACGTGTCAGGAACAATTTTGGTTCCCAAAAGCCACTTTTCCACTCTTAGTTTAGCAAAATTAGGTGATAGTCAATCAACTGCAAGGTAAAAGTTGAGCTAAGCTCTGATTAAATTTGAAGTATTTGAAATTAGTTGGAGTAGGTGATGTATGTAAAACGACATAAAAAGACTTATTTATGTTTTTTCTATAAATTCTACTTTGTTTTGTAGAAAAAACAATTTAGGTAATTTAGTTTTATATTTTTTTCAATTTAGTTTTAATTTTTTATTGAAAGGATTTGGTAAAATTAGTTGAAGTAGGTGATATATGTAAAACGATATAAAATTACTTATTTATGATTTATGTATAAATACTACATTGTTTCGTAGAAAAAACAATTAAGGTAATTTAGTTTTATATTTTTTATGAATTTTAATTTTTTAAGATCAAATAGCTAGTTTAATAAAACAGTTAGAGTGCAATATAAAAATCATTAAAAAGATGGTACAATGGGAAATACATTTAAATGGTAAGGATAAAATCAGAAAAAAGTTGCAAGCATATGAGCTATAAATGGGTTTAGTTCGTGTCTTCTGTGACATCTTTTATATCTCTGCTAGAAAACGATAAGAGCAGGAGTTTACTTCCTCCATAAATAGTTCCCTCAATCTATATCCACCTTGAACTGTTCCTTGATCAAGCAGTATCTAAGCTATTACCTCATTCATATTAATTTGAGCTAGTATTATAATGATTCATAATTTACGTCTTCTCTTTTCCTTTTTAGTGATCATGCAGATAAATATCGTTATGGTGTTGTCAGAGATTTTGTTGGCCATGGAGTTGGACGTGTTTTTCATGCCGATCCAGTTGTTCTTCATTTTAGTAATTAACTTTATTTGTATCCTTTTTTCATTATTAGCTCTACATAAATTCTATAAAGCAACAAACCTGTGGTTAGTTTTGTGAATATCATTTTGGCTAAGGAATATTGAAGTCAATTTGTGTCCATTAATTTGAAAAGTGATTCTCATTAATTGTTGAGAAATTAAGTTTAGATTTTGGATTTATCAAATTATGTTGTGTATTGATTAATGAATTGAACGGCTCAGAAGTTATTCTTTTTCTTCAATTTTTTTTTTTGTACACAATATAATTAATAAAACATATTTTATTTTCTTGTTATATAATACCAAAACAGAAGATCCATGTTAACTTTCACTTGACTTCCGTTACTGTTTGCAAATATTACTTAAATTACCTGTTAAGTTTTGTGGTACTAGTTTGTTCATGGACCTGTTAGTGTTTCAAAGGTTTTTTATTGCAACCCTATTTTTTATATTTAAAATGTTTAATATTTCTGTCAGCTTACCTATTCTTGGTGTCTGTAACAATTACTGTTATTTTCTGCAGGAAACAATGAAAGTGGACGAATGGTGTTGAATCAAACGTTTACAATTGGTAATTTTATTTTGTACAATATGGAAGGCTATCAACTTTTGTGATTTGTTGTTTGAGGAATTATAGACAGTGTGTGCCTTCGGCCCTTGATTATGTTGCGTGGAATGGGTTCTAGTATTCCTTCTGAATTATGATACGTTAGTGCAACATTAAAAAAAGTATGGATATGGAGTATAAAAACTCAACTTCTAGACACCGATGCAAATGACATCAGTTAAAGCATTTCTTTCCAGCTTACAACAATTACATTACAAGTATTTAGTTAAAATATAAACTAAATTATTCAAATAAAAATAATAAAAATGATTGTAAATCGGTGGTATAAATTTGTGTGGTTGTGAACTATCATCATTCTTTTGTTATATCACTATCGGTAACTCTTTTGTGTACTTGGTAAATTTTACAGAACCAATGCTGACTATTGGCAGCATCAATCCTGTGAAGTGGAATGACGACTGGACAGTCGTAACGGAAGATGGAAGCCTTTCAGCACAGTTTGAGCACACCATTCTCATTACCCCCGACGGGGCTGAGATTATGACTGAATGCTGACAGATACATTTTATAATTCTGAACAAAACCACATGGAGAAACTTCATTATTTAGATGCAACTCATTTAATTCCTTCTAGTTCCAGATCAATTCTTTTTTGCTGGAACTTACCAGGGATGGTGGCGAGGAGAGGAAGAACCTCTTTCATTTAGTGAAAATGAGATGTTGGTGATCTTGGAAAAGTTTATACGAAATGGATTGTTCAGTGTTCTGGGTTTCATGGGTTATGAGCAAGGAAGAAGATAAACTATTAAAAGATACTGGTAGAAATGAGGTCAGCATGCATGAAGCTGCTGGCAGAGGTCCAGAATTTTGGAATTGTGAAAAAAATCAAATGAAAAAACAAATAAAAAACATCTTTAGTTTGAGATTTTATCTTATACTACTTTTTAGTAGGTTGTTGTATGTAATTTAAGAGATAAAATCTTAAACGGTCGTGCTTAATTTTTAAGTAACTTATTCGTAAGTTCCAAGATATGTCATAGTTTAATTTTTATTTACATTTTGTAAGTTGTGAAATTATAAAAAAATTGTTTTCTGGAGTTCTTCAGAATGCTTAAACAGGAACTCATCTTCTGTGCTACCAATATTTATTTTGGCTTTAGAGTAAGAATTTTTTAGGTTTAGTGATAGATAAAATTGAAATCTTATATTTAAGATTTTAACGAAAGATGTGGCACTAAAGATGATGACGGTTGTACAAGTACTTCAAGAAAAAAAAAATTGCTATATCTATTATAAGTTAAAATTTAATTTATATATAAATAAAAAAATTTCAAAAATTACTGTAAATTGATTTTAATTTATTTTCCTCTTATTTTTTGTCATAGAAGTAAGTGTGCAAAAGTTTCTCCAACTAATGTATGCAGGTTGCACCAATACCCTGTAAAGATATACATATCCTACACTTCTAGATTCAATAGAATAAATTGTGACAAAGTAAATAATCTTTACATCATCAATAAATTTTAATTGAATTCTTAATTTTAAGTTTCAAAAGTTTTGCAACAATTGTTCTCTTCAACATTGAAGATACTACCTTTATATTGTATAGAGATTATACCAAATCGATGAGAAGCTTCAACCCTGGATTTGTCGTTATCATGCATTCTTACGATCATTTAGTTCCTATCTTGTGAGTCGAACTTTTTCTTCTTTCTTGCATCCGAGAGTGACTTTGCGAACCTGCAATCATCAATTAATTTATTTAGATGTCTTCGTTACTGCTAAAAAAAAAAATTAAAAATATTATACAAATAAAATGAACCTTTTAAGTGCTTCCTCATTGGTGCCTTTATCCGGAACTGGTTCATAGAGTCCTGTATCAAGATTCACTCGCGTAACTTTTTTCTTCAGTAACTTCTCCCCAACAATGACCAGATTATTCAAATTCTCTTCAGTAGCCACATCCAAAGATGCTAAATCCCCCTTTAATGTATCGTCCTGATTGCACCAACCGAATTAATTAACTATCACGTCACGACCACCATTTTCAAAGACACAGACAGCAATAAAACCAGACATAAGTACTTCCAAATTTATCTAAAAATGTCCTTAATCATTTAATGTTTAATTTAACATTGTACTGCCATAAGAATTAGAGAGAGAAATGGAGCACAGAACTTCATCAAGCTTACTTGAATCCGGAGATAGTTGTCTTCAGACTGAAGCGCCCTAAAAACCACGCAGTTGTGGTAGTCAACCATATCATTGCTTGCTTCGCTGAAACAATGTATAATGGGCGTGAATCCAGATTTGAATACCCAACTTAAAATTCCCCATTTTGACACCATTTTCGCGTCGTATTTGTGTTCCTTCTTGTTCGATCCAGTCCCCAATGAGAGAACAAGAAAGCGATCATAGTTCAAAGGGCTGATACCTATTTCATTTGGCTTCCTTATGATTTGCTTCGTCAATTCTCTAATTGCAACCAAAGTCTGCACATCCACATATCAAGAACCAAATTTAAGTTTTTTAACATCAATCAAAATCTTTTGTTCTGTCTCAAGAATCTCACCGGATTATTTGCAGCCACGCCACCGTCAACGAGGTTGAATTCTCTCACGACATTTCCACGTTCATCTTGCTTTGTAAAATAATGAGCCGGTAAAAAGGTTGGAGCAGCCGAAGTGGCTATGCAAATATCTGACAGTTCTACGTCCAAAGCTGCCTCCGTGGCAAGCTATACAAGATGTTCAATTCACTACAATTTCAACAACAAAAGCTAGCAATGTATAACTATGTACTCAAATTCTGATTAATGACCTTAAACGAGGAAAAGATGGTAGGTTGAAGTGTCTTGATGTCAAAAGTGGGAATAACAACGTTCGTCAAGGTCTGGTGCAACTTTGTGTCCCCTAACTTCTTTCTTATCAACTCATGCAGATACTTCCCATCGTACTTAGGCCCCGTCAATGTTTTCGCTATGTTCTTCAGCCAGCCAAATACTCCTCTGCATGCACGTGAAATACGAAAGAGTATAACCAAAGGATATATACCGTATTTGGTTATGAACTATATATATATATATATATATATATATATATATATATATATATATATATATATATATATATATATTATATTAATAAAAAATATATATATATATATATATATATATATATATATATATATATATATATATATATATATATATATATACATATAGCATATATCTACAATGCAGTGTCAACGAATACATA
>Ga0209589_1011446_pt1 | contig 12490 bp, 5 predicted proteins | sample CowpeawhiteBW_FD_187525 | JGI IMG/M metagenome (GOLD analysis project Ga0209589, IMG submission 187525) | Root nodule microbial communities of legume samples collected from California USA - Cow pea white BW (SPAdes) (version 2) | ecosystem: Host-associated > Plants > Roots > Nodule | place: USA...
TCCTCTTAGGTTTCAATATTTATAGTACATGAGATACAATGGATGAGAGGAAAGAGGAGAATTCTAGAAGATGCTCCTAGGAACTAGAACTAAAGCATGCTCCTAGGAACTAGGACTAAAGCATGCTTCTAGGAACTAGATCTAAAGCATGCTCCTAGAAAAATGAATCTCCTTTAAGACTATTTATTCTAACACTCCCCCTCAAGCTGGAGCATACAAATTGTATGTGCCAAGCTTGGAACATATAAATTCAATCCTAGGACCTCTCAAGGATTTTGTTAATACATCTGCAAGTTGTTCATTCGATCCTACAAATTCTGTGCAAATTTCTTTGGTCATCAATTTTTCTCGAATAAAGTGACAATCAATTTCAATATGTTTGGTCCTTTCATGAAACACTGGATTAGAAGCGATGTGGAGAGCAGCTTGATTATCACAATACATCTTCATTGGTTGAATGTTGCAAAAACCTATTTCTTGTAGAAATTGTTTAACCCATATAAGTTCACATGTTAGGGATGCCATTGCTCTATACTCTGCTTCAGCGGATGATCGTGCAACAATATTTTGCTTTTTACTTTTCCACGAGACTATATTTCCTCCAAGAAAAACACAATATCCCATGGTAGAACGTCTATCCATAGGAGAACCAGCCCAATTAGCATCACAATATCCAAAAACTCGAGTATTCCCTTTATCCTCGTAAAGTAGTCCTTGTCCAGGAGCTTTTTTAAGATACCTTAGAATACGCATGACAGCATTCCAATGATCGATAGACGGATTCTGCATGAATTGACTCACAACACCAACTGCAAAGGATAAATCTGGTCTGGTAATAGTAAGATAAATAAGTTTTCCATTAATTTCTGGATCAGAGAAAGCTTCCATTACAACTCCTTCCTTTGACTTGGCTACTTCTATGCCCAGAAAATATTTTAGAGTTCCAAGATCCTTGGTTTGAAAATGATGGCACAAGTGTTCTTTTAACTGAGAGATTTTACCAGCATCATTGCCTGTGATCACTATATCATCGACGTACACTATTAAGTACACACATTTTCCAGGAGAGGTAAGGTAATAGAAAACAGAGTGGTCTGCCTCACTGTGTTTCAGCCCAAAGTTTTGAACAATGTGGCTGAATTTCCCGAACCAAGCACGTGGAGATTGTTTGAGACCATAGAGAGAGCGACGTAACTTACAAACCAAAACAAACTCCCCCTGAGCAACAAATCCAGGAGGTTGCTCCATGTAAACTTCCTCTTCAAGGTCTCCATGCAGAAAAACATTTTTAATGTCTAGTTGATGAAGGGGCCAATGACGAATGGCTGCCATTGCAAGAAAGAGTCTGACAGTAGTCATTTTGGCTACTGGTGAAAAAGTATCACTGTAATCAAGCCCATAGATTTGAGTGTATCCTTTGGCCTACAATCGTGCCTTAAGTCGATCAACTTCACCGTTGGGTCCAACTTTAATGGCATAGACCCATCGACAACCTACTATCTTTTTCCCAGAAGATGATCAAGTGCTTCTTTCATAGTTTTAGGAATAGTAATGGAAGAGACAGAAGAAATAAAAGAGAAATAGGAAGGAGATACCCTGTGATAACTAAGAAAATTGTAAATAGGATGAGGATTTCGAGTAGATCGTGTACCTTTGCGGATGGCAATGGACCAATTCAAATCATCATGATCAGGAGTCGTGGTACCAGGTGATGATGGAGAATGACCTTCAAAAGAGGACTCACCTTGGAGTATTGGTCTAGCCATTTGGTTCCTGCGTTGATAAGTAATAATGGGTGGTGACAACGGCTCAGTAGGATCGGGTACGGTATTTTGGACTATCGGAGCCGGAGACTCAATGAAGGGAATAGGTAGAACATGTTGGATAGAATTTGAATCACAAGTAGCAATAGGGAAGAAGGTAGATTGCTCAACAAAGGTGACATGGGCAGTCATGTAGTACTTCTTGGTCTTGGGAGAGTAACATCGATATCCTTTTTGAAGACGAGAATAACCCAAGAAGACACATTTGATAGATCTTGCTGAGAGTTTGTCTAGACCTGGAGACATGTCATGGACAAAACATACACAACCAAAAACACGTGGAGTGATATGAAAGAGAGGCTCTTTTGGAAATAGAATGGAATAAGGAACTTTATTTTTAAGAGAAGAAGAAGGCATCCTGTTTTTGTAGTCTAAGACAATTGCCCTATTTTTGTGATACATTTATGTGGTATTCCGGCTGCACCATTTCTGTCTCTCAATTTTAATAGCATAATAATATCAGTGCTGATTGCTGAGGACAACCTCTGGTGCAGCGTAAAGTTGCATCTTGGTGACCACTTGGTCATGAGTTCAAATCCAGAAACAGTCTCTTTGCACATGCGAGGGTAAGACTGCATAATATGACCCTTCGTATACCTTCGCATAGCAACAGGAAGCCTTTTTGCCTTTTGGCGCCTGGGTTATGTTGTTAGTATTAATACTGATTCTTGCCGAGTCTTTACTGCTCTACTCTTCTCTCATCGGTTTTGCCTGGTATAATAATGGTTTGTAATAATGGTTTGTAAACGTCATTAAACTATTGTTTTCAGTCATTTAATATAATTTCTTTTTGGTATAATGCGCATAGGTAGAACTCTACGCAGACTATGATCCAAAGATGCTACTACCTTTTCTCCGTAGCAGTCAGCACTACACCCTTGAGAAGGTGATGAACCAATGGAAAACTTTGACAGTAATTTGTACTGTATGATTGTGAATCAAATTCTGAAAGTTGTTTTTCAGGCTTATGAAATTTGCATTAAAAGGGACCTATTGAGGGAGCAAGTCTTCATTTTAGGAAGGATGGGAAACTCAAAACAAGCCCTAGCTGTTATTATAAACCATTTGGGGGATATAGAGGAGGTAATTGTTTTCTTTTTCAATTGAATGAGTTTGGTTTCAACCAACGTCTAAATCATGAACCAAAACTGTGGTGATTTTATGTTTGAAGTTGTCATGATATTTTGCAGGCTGTAGAGTTTGTCACCATGCAGCATGATGATGAGCTTTGGGAAGAATTGATCAAGCAATGCCTTCACAAACCTGAAATGGTACCATGATAACTTAACTTTTTGACAGGCTTGAATGTGAAATCATTGTGTTGTACTAGAATATATGATGATTTACCACACATATATGATGTTTTAGTGGGATTAGTTACTACTTGTTATCCATGTAAAGATCAGCTTCTTTTGTAAATTAGTGCTCTACATTGCTTTAAAAATGACAAAAAGACAAATATAATGCCAGAAAAAAAATCTAGGCATATTTTTTTGTTTATTTTTACCAAAATAATACCCTAAATTTGTTTTTATTTAACCTTTAGAACCTTGATTAGTAGAAATTGAAAAAAGAAAAGAGAGAAATAACTGACCAATTCTGCTAGTATTCTGTACTTCTACCCTTTCTCGTTCTATTTTAAGCTTGATTTTTGTAATTAATAGGTGGGCATATTGTTGGAGCACACGGTTGGAAATCTGGATCCCCTTTACATTGTAAATAAGGTTCCTAATGGGTTGGAAATACCTCGGTAAGTAATTAATGTGAACTTTGTTATCAGATTGTATTCGAAAATACTATTAGAATTTGTGCTGGCCTAAAGTCATACAGATATGTATGTGTCAGTAAGCACTATGTTCACTGACTGTAATATCTCTATCTACTTTCTATAGGCTCCGGGATCGACTGGTTAAGATTATCACTGACTACAGGACTGAAACATCACTCAGGCATGGGTGCAATGATATCCTTAAGGTGTTTTTTCTTCCCTATTCCCTCTGGCTCGACCTTTGGAGTCCAAATTCTTGAATCTGATCAATATCCCACTGACTTGGTGTTATTGAAATAGGCGGATTGTGTCAATCTTTTAATCAAGTATTACAAAGAGGCAAGGCATGGAGTTTCTTTAGGTAATGAAGAAGATGAGACACGGGTTAAAATGAGTGACACTCGTGCTTCTCAACTATTTGAGAAATCCCCGAATCTGAGAACTATGGAGATGAAGTCAAAGACTCGGGGAGGTGGAAGATGTTGTATATGTTTTGATCCATTTTCTATTCAGAATGTATCGGTCATTGTTTTCTTTTGCTGTCATGGTTATCATACAACTTGTCTCATGGATTCATCTTACACTAGTAGTAACAAGAAAGAAACCACGTCCCTAAAGGCAGGAATGTATGATGATTACAATGGTTATGAGGACGATGCTAGCGATGACGCTGAAGATGAAGAAACCAAATCGGGTGGCCCACGAATGCGCTGTATATTGTGTACTACTGCTTCTAGTTGAGTGTGTTTTTGTATGTGTCCACAGTTTGTGTTTGCATGGTTAATCTTTTAGTTCGTAGTTCCATGCACCAAGAGCATTTGTGGTTTCATTTGTTGTCAATTTTTTTTTTATCAATATAATTAATCACGGGTTTCACTCCCCATTTTTTGCATTGTCTCGATGTCTTGTGTATTTCATATCTTTGATCATATAAAATTATTTATGCCATGTGTATTTTCTATGTTACCAACCACGTAATGAAGTTTAAACTTTGTGTATGGGATGATTCTCTCTTTAGTTTCAAATTCGTTATATTGTCCATGCTGTCTCAATGTTTGAATATACAAATTAAACACATTAAGATTTTATAGGGATTAAAAGAAAAGGTTATAGCATTTTTAAGAACAACCAATATAGTTAAACCATATACTTATTCTTGCAAAACTTCTTATACAGATCTTAAAAGAAAAATAATGTTTAATTCTTTAAGTGGTTTTATTGTTATTTTTTAATTGAAATTAAAGTTCATCTTAGTAACATCGTAATAAAAATTAACATTAAATATTAGTGTTATAATAGTTTCAATAGGAAAGTGATACATAAACGATTGTACTTAACTTTCACTTTTTTAAATTAATAAAAAAAATAAATCACAGTTCATAATTATTTTAAACCCAATTAACTCGTATTAAAAGGTGGAAAGATAGAAAAATATAATTTTACAATTTAACAAATAAAAAATTTCACAAACATTATAAGTTAATAAACAAAAGAATAAACTTATTACAAAATAAATTGATAGTGAATTTAAAATTAACATAACATATATTAATAATGTTTTTTATATTATATACTTTTTAATAATATTATTTTAGAAAAACAAGCATATCTCGTAGGAGAAAAATAAGGCAAAGAGAAGTGAAACAAAACAAAACAAAAAGTGTTAAATAACAAGTAAAGAAAAAAGGTTACACAACAGAGGCAAGGACTATGGAACACCATTATCAAGCATTTGTGATTAACCCAACGTTTTCAAGCACTTAGTGGCCAAAACAATACAAGAACATCATCACAAATAGAAAAAAATATAAAAATGTAAACACAGTTGTATAATCATATAACATTCAAACAATAAAAACATAAAGAATAAAATCTCATATTATGGTTTTATTCCGTAACTTGTATAACCTTTGTTTGTGTTTAAGTCTAACTCCAAACTTTCATAGCAATTAAAAATATTATTAAAAAATAGGTTTAAATTTAACTCATTTTACTTATAAAAAATCACGAAATCTTACTACGATAAATTTTAATATCATAATATATTAATAAAAAGTAAGTTTAAGTACGATTCATCCGTATAAAATTGATGAGAATTATCTTCATTTATATAATATATATTAAGTCTAATTTAATAAATAATAAATGAGATCTCCATGATATATAAGTTAGTAAAAGTTCTACCACTTTTTCAGACTCCTGCTGTGCTGTATTCTTTTCTTCCCTTAAACTTCCTAATATGTTTCCAAATATAGCTTTTGTTTGTCTTATTTCTTTTGTTCTGATATTGCTCTGTTAATGTTTGTCTCTTTTAATCCAAAATGAAGTTCCTTATGCATGCTGGGTCAGGTTGACTTACCAGGTTACTACATTTTGCCTCAGAATGGTTATGAAAACCAAACCACAAAATCTTAACACATTCGTGAAACTAAGATTTGTTTCGGCTTATGTATCACTTTTATTTCTTTTGTCGTTTTCTGTTTTCTTTGTATTTATTTTAGTTGGATGTTGGGCTTCGCTTTTCCTACCCTCTGTTTTTCTTATGAAAATGTATTTATTTTAAAGCATGTTTAATTTCATTTGTTAATCATAAAAAATACAAACAATTTCATACTTTTGTACCTTTAACACTATTTTTTCCTTTAACACTGCCTATCACTATCATTAAAATATAATGACGTTTGAACGTTTCTAATGTGTGGGAATGATATGGATCATTGCAGAAATTGGCTCATAGGATCACGATGTTTTGACGAACAAAATTTTAATAAAGTATGGCAAACTATTTTTTTAGATAAAAAAGTATTATTTTATTATTTTATTTTGATTGAAAAATAAAAAATAATTTATTTAATTTTATTTATAGAAATTTTGTCAAATTTATGAAAAAAAAAATTGTCAACATGGATTTTTATTCACTTTTGTCTTGGTCTTCACAGATATGAAAAGAGAACATAAGCCAAAATAGCACTTTTAGTGGCAATTTTCTGCGAAAATCTGTGATTTCTATTAGACAAGCGAGTATTTTTGGTCATCTAGATATCTTTTAAAGTTAAGTTTCATTTTAAATTTAATTATACATTTATTTTGTTTTTATTTTTACGGAAAGTCATATATTCTCTTTAACAAATTGTAGTTATAACGATTTATATGATTTCCATAAAGTATAAGAAAAAAATTTAGTAAATAGTTTAATTTATACATGTGTAGTATTTGGTGAAACTCAACAAAAAGGTTAGATATGTTACCAGCATAAGATATGGTAATTTTGAAAATAAAAATAGTAAAAAGTGATTTGTGATTAACCTAACATTTCCAAGCACATAGTGGCCAAAACAATGCAAGATTAGCATCACAAATAGAAAAATATAAAAATGTTAACACAGTTGTATAATGATATAATATTCAGAAACAATTAGAAATAAATAAATAAATCTCATATTGTGGTTTCATTTCATATTTTGCATGCTCTTTGTTTGTGTTTCTCTCTTAAGCTTAACTCTAGGCTTTTATGATATTTTAAAATAGTATTAAAAAATGAATTTAATTCTAATTCATTTATGTTTAATTTATAAGTAATATGATAATTTTTGTAAAACTTCGTTATGATACTTTAATATCATGATAAAAAGTAAATTTACACATAGTTCATACTTAAAAAATTGATTTGTAAAATAAAAATTATCTTAATTTATATAATATATAAGTTTAATTAGTATTTTAATCATAATATTTTAAAATTTTATTTAATGTGCTTTTTTAATTTTCTTTCTTTCAATCCAATCTTCATTTTATTTAAGTTGATGTTAAAATTTTCTTATTAACAAGAAATAATTAAAATATAAAAAGTATATGGAATGTTTCAATCCATATAAAATTCAAAAAATTTAAAATCCTTTGAAGGACTATTATTACACAAATATAATGTCAAAACAAAAATATTAAATCAAAGCATATTGTAAAAAAAACAAAGAAACCACCAAAGGATAAAACAATAATGTTAACATAATTTAAAAGATAATCATATATCAATATTTTATTTTTCCTTTTAGTTTTTTTATGTTTTTGTTGTTTGTTTCTTTTTCCTGAAACGATAATTGCTATTCTTCTTCCTCTATTTTACTATTATTTTATATATATTATTAATCATTATATTTTTAACAATATTTTAAAATTAAAAAAAAAAGTTACAATATCTTAAAATTATACCAACTGACGTGATTTTAACTTACTAAAATCTAAAACCACACCAAATTAACGTAACTTCAATGAAAAATTTAAAAAAATTACAACACTCTGCATCATTTTACGCCATCTTTTACAAAAAATTACAACACATTTTTATAACTTTTTAACAATTTACAGCATCATAATAAATTTGAAAAAATTGCACCACTTTGGTCCTTTTGCCTCTTCTGCATTGGCTGCTGCTGTAACAAAACATAGTTATCAAATAGATTGAACCATTTAATGCCATTTAATGTTACTTCTTGCTGTATCCTTTTATCTTTAATTCTTCAAATCTTGCACAGTTTTGATTGACTGATTGAAAAGCTTCGCTGGCATTATGTTACAGGAAAAAGTAAATGAGTGCTACAAATGAAATTTTTTTACTAGGCGCTGTGTAAGAGATTTAATTTTTGTTAACACCGATTTAATTAAAAAACAAAATTATTATTTTTAAAATAAAACAAAAATTGAATTGAAGATAAAAATATTAAGAAATCAAATTAAATAAAATTAAGCGTAATTGGCGTTACCTAATTTATTTTTTCTCATGTGAATTTAAGTAAGTTTTGAAATTAATCTATTTTAAAAAATTTAATAATTTAATTTTTTATTTTTTGAAATATGTAGATTTAATAATTTTAATCAAATTTTATTAAATTTATTTAATATTTTAAAAGCATTTTATAATAATATTTGACTTAACATTAAAGTAAAATTGTATCACACAGTATAAACAATTCAAACACAATTCTAAGATGTGTACAAAACATCAAATAAATCTAATAAAATTTGATTAAAATAACTAAATACATATATTTGATAGATGAACAACTAAATTAATCCAAAATTTTAAAATAAAAAAAATTTAAAATTTACTAAAATTTAAAAGACAAACAAGTATATTCATTCCAATAAATTATCATAAACTATATTTTTTCAGAAAAGTCAGCGAAATTCCTAACACATTTTCAAACTCCTGCTGCGCTGTATTTTTTTTTCTTCCTTCAACTTCCAATGTTTTCCAAATATAGTTTTTCTTTGCCTTATTGCTTTTGTTCTGATATTGCTCTGATAATGTTTGTCTCTTTAATCCAAAACGAAGTTCTTATGCATGCTGAGTCAGGTTGACTTTTTACCACATTTCTTCATTTTGCCTCTGAATGGTCCTGAGAACCAAACCACAGATACCTTAACACATTCGTGAAATTAAGATTTTGAGATAGAAAAACTATGAATCTTCTTAATACCCTAATTTATATTAAAAAAAAAGATATATCAACCCAATTTTACATAGTTTAAGTGATTAACATATCAATGCACTGTTTAGAGAAAATAAATTAGGAAAAATCAAATCGCTACAGTATTACTCAAGACATGGAACATGAGTGAAAATTAGGACTTTAGACTTTATAACTAAAGTCAAACTGTTCAAAATAATGGTGAATTTTGATTAATGATTTTAAAGAAATTAAATTAATACTTTTTATGCGAAAGTCTTCTTTCTTTAAGTCTCAAGGTAATATAAATAAATTTTTATTTCTTTCATACGTGTAATATATTATATATATTTATATTGAAGATGAACAAATGATTAAAATAACTATTTTTTCCTTAATTACTAACAAAACTAATTGCTGACTTTACTTAAAACATAAATAAAAAATCCGAAACAATAGATTATGCAGCGGATTGGGGACCCTGTTAAGCTCGCCCCTGGTTTTTAAAATAAGAAATGAAATTATAGGCTTTCTATATATATATATTATATAAAACCAAATAATATATTTGTACTTTTATTTTTTTATTGTCTTAAAACATCGTCGTAATCATTACTAATCAAATAATATAGTCCAAACAACACTCGATTATCTTCTATTAGTTTTTTCGTATTTTCAAACATCGATTTATAAATTTGAGGAAAAAATTCATTCATACGAGAGCACCAACAAAATCTCAATTTGATTAAAATCATCACACATAAAAATCCAGCAATAATAAAGTTACTAGTTTATATCAATTATATAACAAAGTTAAGAGAACAAGAAAATGCATGGTTTTGTGTGGAAGGAAGAAGGAAATGTTGAAAAAAAATAAAGAGGGAGGAGGTGGTTGTGTTCTTATTAAAATAAGGAAAACCTAAAATGTGATATATGCAATCTAAAGTCTACAAAACCCAATCCATTGTTTGATTTCTCTTTATTGTAGAAGTGCACAATATAAAAGCCAAAACTTGTATATAAGACATATAACGAGTTGTTATGAAATCTTTTCACCCCTCCAACTTAAACAAAGTTGTTAGACACTCCTTGTATCCAAACAAAACCTACAAACTTCACAAACATTTATTTTTTCAATTTTATCATGTTTTACGATATTCCTCAAAATATATATGCACAATTCTTTAAATATACATTTTTTAAAAGAAATGAAGAATGTCATGTAATACGAAATAAGATATACATTGGTAGTTGTTCACATCTATTATATTCTACGACTAGATCACAGTGCTAAGTTCCCCACCTGCGTCATCATTTATTCATTTGTAATACATAGAGTTGTCAAAACGGGTCAGGCCTGCCAAAAAATAGCGGGTTAGAGAACAAAACCTGCCAACCTATACCAACCCAATCCACTTAGTCCGCGAGTTCACACCATATGATATATATATATATATATATATATATATATATATATATATTTACCTCAGTTAAATTTAGGAACACATTTCATTTGAGGTTATATATGTACACACCTACAACACTTAGTTCAATCATAAGTTTTTTGGGATTTTATCTACAACAAACCAATAATCATAACACAAGTTTTGTTTTATTTTTGTTTTTGTCATTTTTTTTTTATGTTTTTACTTTACTTTCACTGTTTGTTCGAATGTATGAATCTTCTTAACTTTTACATATTTATTAAATAATTATAATGTTTTTCCTAAACTCTATATTTGGTAGAACTATTTTTAAGTTTTTTTTTTTTTTTTTGCGATAAAACATGTCCATATGTAAAAGCACATAGGTCTATCTTTGTTATTATCCCAGGTTTTGTCATTACATTAATTAAAATTAACATTATTAACAAAAAAAATTGATGAAAAAAAAACGATTTGATAAGAAAAAAAAATCAAAGCTTTTGGGCCTCCAATTCAAAAAATAAAATTCAAAGCTGGTAGTCCAGCCTGCCAACCCATGGGCCGGGTTGAATAAACAAACCTGTTTTCCATTTACGGGTCAACCCAACCCGTTTATAGTAGGTCAAAAATGGACTGAGTCAAAACTAATTGAGTTGACCTATTTTAACACATCTAACACACAATTATGGTAGAAATAAATACAATTTCAAACTAGGGTAAGCTAGTATGCTCGAAGAAAAATAGTTATAATAAATTCAATTGATTTAAAACCAATGACCACATACAATAGTAACAACGTAATTTGCTACATCAACAATCCTTAACGATGTTTGGTTACCAAAACTACATCCATTCATTTTTAAACTTTAGGATAAAAAATGTATCAAATTGGGACAAAGACAAAATTTAATTTTGCGTCACAGTTTAGAGATTAAAAATATATTTAACCTAATCAATAATTATATATTTAAATAGTATTATTTCATCAATATATATATATATATATATAATTTAATTTTACTAATAAGACTTAATTTTTATTATTAGAAAACAATTCAAAATAACTTATCAATCCCTATAATTAAATTTAAATGGGTTAAATATGTTTTTAATCCCTTAACTTTCAATGAAGATTGAAATTATTTTTTTTATTAAAACTTTAATCTAATTTAGTCTAAAAAAATGTGTGGATTTGGTCATATTAACTAAATTTTTATAAGTTGTGTAATGTTTCACGTTCATGATAATATTTGAGTTGTTTACATCGTTTGATTTATTATTGCTTCAATGATAATTGAAAACTTTTAAAGATGGGAGATTAAATTTGTTTAAAATTTTAAAAATAAACAAATTTTAATTTTACCGAAAATTAAGGAAAAAAAAAACGCATTTAATCCAATTTAAATTTATAACATACAGATCAAATACAAAATTTATGTGGGCTTGTTTGACATCTTACACTTTATTTTGATGTACACAGATCCACCGCTAAAGTTCAGATCATATAAAACTTCCTTTTTTTCTTCTATTTACTTTGCTTTTCACTGAATAACCTTTTATGGGTGGATAATGATTGAACAAGGTAGTCTTTTAATTTCAATAAAATATTTTTGGAGAACTAAAAATTAACATTTTTAATTTTAGGAAGCCTTTGATCAAAATTTTTATTCAGAAACTAAAACCATACTTCAAATTAGAGATGGCAAATAAACTCGTCCCCGTGGGTATTGTCCGAACCCGTCCCCGTTTTGACGGGGAATCCCCGCATTGACTGGGTATGGGTATGGGTATGGGGAATCCTCGACTTTTTCAGTTGGGTATGGGGATGGGTATGGGGATGTACATATACCCGCCATAATACCTGTCCCCGCCATATCTCCATTCTCGTTTAAATTATTAAAATATTCACAATTAATCAAGTAACCCCTATATATATATATATATATTTTTTTTTTCTATTTTTTATTTCTTTTAATTATTTCATTTGTCATGAAACTCATTCTCATCTCCAATATATTTTTTATCTTA
>Ga0209589_1011448_pt1 | contig 12488 bp, 8 predicted proteins | sample CowpeawhiteBW_FD_187525 | JGI IMG/M metagenome (GOLD analysis project Ga0209589, IMG submission 187525) | Root nodule microbial communities of legume samples collected from California USA - Cow pea white BW (SPAdes) (version 2) | ecosystem: Host-associated > Plants > Roots > Nodule | place: USA...
TTTGTTTGTTGTCCCATCAAGATTCACCATAGCTAGAGATTGTTTTCAGTTGTATATGGATGAAAAAGTTAGGTTAAAGGAGTTCTTTAAGTCAAATTGTGTTAGAGTAGCACTCACTATTGATTGTTGGACATCAATTCAGAACTTGGGCTACCTAACACTCACTACACATTTCATAGACAATGATTGGAGGTATCAAAAAGGATAATCAGTTTTTCAGTCATACCTAATCATAAAGGGGAAACCATTGGAAGGAAAGTTGAAGGAAACCATTGGGGAATTAGGAATGTGTCGACACTCAATGTTGATAATGCATCATCTAATGATGTAGCTGTTACATATTTAAAAACAATGATGAAGAATATAGGTGGATTAGTAATGGATGGACAATTTTTCTATATGAGTTGTTGTGCTCATGTACTAAACTTAGTTGTGAGTGATGGCCTAAAAGAGTTGCACAATTCAATCACAAGTATTAGGAATGTTGTAAGATTTGCAAGGTCTTCACCACAAAGATTGGCTAAGTTTAGAGAGTGCATAGAGTTTTCAAAAATTGAATGCAAGAAATTGTTGTGTCTTGATGTTCCCACAAGGTGGAATTCCACATATATGATGTTAGATGCAACAATCAAATTTCAAGTTGCATTTGAAAAGCTTGCCAATGAAGACTCTAGTGATTGGAAACATGCCCAAGATTTTGTGAAGTTTCTAAAATATGCTATGAAGCCACTAAATCTTTCTTAACATCATTGCATGTGAGTATACACATTGCATCTCACCAAATGGCTACTATTCATTTTGCACTTGACAAGACAACCATGAATCTGAATAGTATATTAACACCTACTAGTTGTGACATGATGTTGAAGTATCCCAAATATTGGGGTAATGTTGACAACATCAATCACTTGTTATATTTTAGTGTCATTTTTTATCCTCGATACAAGTTTGAGTATGTCATTTGGAATTTTCAAGAAATGTACAAACATAATTCAAACAAAGCTGTTGAATTAACTAACTGTGTAAAAGACAGTTTGAAGAAAATGTATGATTGGTACAAATCACTTCATGATGAACAACAAAGACCTGAGCAACCACTTGAACATCAATCTGATGCATCAACCATTCCTAAAATTCCTGTATATATGGTAAGGGCTGATGCCTTTAAGAAGCATTTGAGAGAAAAGGACACCATAGATAGAAAGAATGAGTTAGAGAGGTATTTAAATGAATATGTTGTTGATGGTAATGACCAACTTAATATTTTTTTTGGTAGAAAATAAACTCTTCACAGTGTCCCATTCTATCAAGAATGGTTAGAGATGTGTTGGCCACCCCTATTTCTACAGTTTCCTCTGAGAGTGCATTTAGTATTGGAGGTAGAGTTTTGGATACTTTTAGAAACTCTTTAAATCCACCAATGGTTGAGGCACTTATCTGTGCTAAAAATTGGTTGAGGACCACTATAACTCAAATGTCAATGAAGAGTTTGAGCTTTCTGAGAAGGTTTTCACAAGTACAAGTTTCATTTATTTGTTTTCTAAACTTCCTTTGTAATTATGTTTTGTGTATATTAATAATATTTTGTTTCAATTAATTTCATAATTTAACGGTAACACAATGGATGGAAGCGAAGTTGGTTCATCATCTCACAACAACCAATGTTGAGACTCTTAACTGCTCTAAGAAATAACATTGCTAGTGAAGAAAACTCTAAAAGTTTTGGAAATATGATAATTAGATGCTTTTTAGGTTTTGGAATTGGCAGCAAAACTCTAAATATTGATGAAGTATGAGGCTGGAATGTGAAATATCTAGAGTCCCTGTCATAATTACATTCACTAAGGTATCATATTCTATCTTCTAATTAATAGTATAGTTATGGATTTTTTAATTTTGAGGCTGGAATGATTGTTTGATTTCTATTTGTAATTAATAGTAGTTATGGAGTTTTTAATTTTCCCATATGTTTTGTAATAATAATGATGTCTTCATACAATTTAATTAATTAGTTTTTGGAAAGGACCACAACTAACAACTAACATGTCTATCTTTAATTAAATAACTTATATTATTCATATTTTTTTATGTTAATATTAGTTTTAGAAAAATTAAAACGATTTAGATAATGAAGGTCCATTGGCCTTCTATAGAACAAGTCACGAAATATATTAAAATATTATCAGTTGTATTTGAATGTTTCTCTGTTACATTGTACCAAGTGGAAACCTATTATGTTCTAGGAAGAAAGTGCATTAAATTAAGCTATTAAGAATTGGTATTTAAGTTTGATGTTTGTAGATTATTAGTAAGTATATCACACATTTGGAATGCTTGTCATAATTAGAATCACTAAGGTAGTATGTTCTATCTTCTCTTATTGACTATGCATGTGATAATTTCTTATCATTGATGTTTTCCAGATTGAGAGGCACTGTTTGTGGTTGCAAATATCAAAAGAGGACTTACAAATGAGCTATGTAGTTTTCATCTCAATTAATAGGTAAGGGTATATATGTGCCATAACCAAGCGAGGATGTGTAGGGTTGGATCCAAGCATGTATGTTCTTTCTTTTGTAACTACGGATTCGTTATTCTATCAATGGTTGATATACTTACAAAAACTATTAAATTTTATAAATTCAGTCAATATATTTATTTAAATTCAATAATTTTTATTTATTTATTCAAATTAAAATTAAATCCAAACAATCCGATCGTATTTAACCATAACCGATATTATCCATATCCAAATAACCCAACAACTAAAATGGTCGGATTGGATTTTAAAATATTAAATTTGGGTTATACTCGATTGACATATTGAACCCAAACCCGGTCCAACCCGACCACCGCTCACCCCTACTCAGGTATATGATCTTGGCCGAACAAGAACTTATCATAAGTTCCCTATCGCTTACTTAAGTAAGCGGTCCTAGGTGAGCATATATAGTCTATTTCATGACTATTACGCGAAGTGCTTCGTCATGATGAACAAACATGGAGTAAGCAGAACAAAAAATTCACTCAAGATATCCAAAATAAAAGCTTGTGTATTCATAAGAAGTTGTAGCATAAACTCCAATTATCACATACCATTTAGAAGTCATCGTTACAGAAACTTTTAACATTGTTTCTAAGAGACCAATTACAAGCCTATCACAGGCTAAACAAGACATTATCAACATAGACATAAACGCTTACTCATTGGCAACTTCTTATTCTTCATTCACGGCTTCTTCATCTCCAGCAAGAGGGCCGACATTAGTTGTTTACGATCGTACGAAGTCTTCAGCGCCTCAATCTCTTCATCATCCAGCAGACGGCCATCAAAAACATCCTTATATTCACATCATAGTGGGGATCATCAATGGATATCCTGCTACTAAAAAGTGTGGCCTACCGCAAATCGTTCTAGAAATCGTTAATATGTTCCTGCACCACAAATTTCTTAAGATCCTTAAGTTTAACATCTATGTCTCGATACGTGAAAGCAACAATAGATAAAGAAAAGTAATTAGTAATAATGATTAAAAATATATAAAAAATTTAATAAATTAATTTTATTATCTATTGAAAAAAATATTAAATAAAATTAATTTCAATAATTTAATAAATAATTTTGTATAAAAAAGTTTAAAAAAATAAATTTTTAATGAAAAGTTTCGTACTTAAATTTGTTTTAGACTTCCAAGTTTGTTTTAGACTTCCAAGTTCTTGAACCGCCATTGGTTGTTTGCTGTCAAATTTTATGGGAAATTGAGCTTTTATCCATTTAATAAAAACATTGAAAAAACATTAGCCTATTGAAAGCCTCTAAACCCTAAATAGAAAAACTGGTTTGGTTTTGATGTTTTCTGTGATGCAACTCTTGTAGGTTTTCGGAGGGAATCATTAAAGACTCAGCTTTTAAAGTTAATAATAATTATTATTATTATTATTATTTATTATTATTTAATCCTACCATATTAATTCTAACAAATGTTTGAAATGGTGAAGCAATATTGTGCCAAGCTCCGAAACCTTTCCATCAACAGAGTTTGTTAAATTATAAATTTCTTTATATTTTATTCACATATTTTGCATTAATTTTATTTTGTTACCATGTTAACAGGATAATTTTTGGAGTCCACCTTGTATTGATGATTGCCCTTTTTCAGAAGGTGTCTACAGTGGCATCTCATTCCATCTCACAACATGTCTTGTAAATAATACCAGAAATTATTGGGAGTTTGAATTTCCAAATATATTATGGAAAATGCAACATTAGCGAAGGATATGATAATATCCTTTGATGCTAAACAAAGTGGTTAATATGCTTGAATGATAAAAGAGCTGTCACTCCGATCAAGACTCAACCCAATTTGGAGCATTTCATTAAGGATGTTTTCATTTGGTGGTTTGGTTCATGTTTAATTGTTTTTATTTCTGATGAAGTTGGCCACATTGTTTACCCAATTTGATTCTTTCCTTTGAAGTTTGCTTTTAAATATATTGATCTCTATGTGCAATTTACTTTATATACACAAATATACATTTTAATCATGAATTTAGTCTGCTATGGTAATCTTTGTTCTATGTTAATTTATAATTTGTAAAATATATGTTTATTTTATATATATTTAAAATTCATAATAAAAATATAATTATATTTACTGTTGGCTAATAATTGTTATAATTATAAAAGATTATTTTATTTTTTGTTCATTCTTTTAGAAATTATTTAAATTCAAATGGAAAATCAAATTAACAAGAAAGATTAATTTTAACTTTTTTTTCATTCTTTTAAAAACATAACTCTTTGTATTTTATTAAATTTAAGTATATACCAACATTTTTTCTAATTAAAGATTTTATTTATGCTATTTAGAATATTATATTAAGTATTTATGTTTTTCATTTGTTAATATTTAGTTTATTTTTATTTTAATCCTTTTAAATGTAATGAATGAACATTAATTTTATTATATATGATCGTCTTGTGTAATGTTAGTTCATTATAATAAACTATTTCATTCCAAAAAAACATATTTTGAGTAATGAAAAAATCTTTGACATAAAACTTGTTTATGTGGACAACAAATAAGATATATCAGACACAAGCGTTACCTTACCCCAATCCGCAATCTTCTCAGTAGGCTTCCTCCCGGCTGGTATATGTCATATGTGGCTGTCTCGGTTTGGACCGGTTTGGACCCGAGAGGGGTTACCTGCGGAAGAGACTCTGATGCTCAAAAACTCTGAGAAAGTCAAATATCGTAATTAAGGGAGTAATGAATGCGTACCTTTAATTACTAGGTTCCATACATATTTATAGATTATTAATTATGTTTAGCAACGTCATGGGCTGGGCCCTTGTTTGGGCCGTAGGTGGGCCTGGATCTTAGGCCAGGCCCCTTAGTTCGATTATCGTGGGCCCTTAGGGACCTTGCTGGTAGTGCTCTGAATTTGTCAAGTTCTTGCTTAATTATCCTAAGTTAGCGACTTAGGCCGGTTACCCTTTAACGACTTAGGCCGGGTACTGTTGATCGTTCATACATAGTGATTATTTATGTCTTTGGGGTCTATGTAGACGGATTTTACGGCTATAATCAGGCTAAGCTGGCTAGGTGTGGTACAAAACTAAAATAAGAGAATCTTAATAAAAATAAATAATGATATTTCTTATTAAAAAAATACATTGTGGAAGTTCTTGTAACCCTAAAAATTAAATACTTATTGTAAACATTACTGAATGGAAGATGGATAGAATGAGTGGAAGATATTTGATACATGATATGGAAATTACATTCGTAAGAATATAAGCTGAAACATCTCCCGATTGAGTTTCAACTATTGGTAAAGCAGTCATACTTCCTTCGCCTAACTGAGAACTTAATTTAGCGGCTCTTTCCAAAAGACGCGAATGTAAATAAAAAACATCCCCTAGATAAGCTTCGCGACCTGGTGGTCTTCGTAATAGAAAAGACATTTGTCGATAAACATGTGCTTGTTTGGAGAGATCGTCATAAATGATTAAAGTGTGACGTTCACGGTACATAAAATATTCAGCCAGAGCTGCTCCTGTATAAGGCGCGACGTATTGTAATGTAGTTGGAGAATCCGTTGTTTCAGCTACTACAATAGTGTATTCCATTGCTCCTCTTTCTTGTAAGGTAGTCACCACTTAAGCCACAGAAGATGCTTTTCTACCAACAGCTACATAAACACATATTACATTTTGTCCCTGTTGATTGAGAATTGTATCTGTGGCTACTGCTGTTCTACCTATTTCACTATCCCCAATAATTAATTCTCGTTGGCCCCGTCCTATGGGGATCATCGAATCAATAACAATAAGTCCTGTTTGGAAAGGCATAGTAAACTTGTAAATAGTGTGGTTGGATTTTTTATATTATTATTATTATTATTATATATATATATATATATATATATATATATATATATATATATATATATAAATGTTATAAAAGTATGTTAAGATAAGGTATTTTTGAAAAGTAATTATTATTTTAGAGAATTTGAAATTTAATGAATAATTTTGAAAGAAATTAAAATTTCGAGTTCCTTGTAGGTGCATTACTTAGGTAGATTTAAGATAATTAATTTTATTGTATTTGTCTAACTATTTTAATGTAGGTTATATAACAATTAAGTTATTAAAAGTCAATTCCAAGTTTGTTGGAAGACGGCTTGGGTTAATTTTACGCTAAATATTATTCTTAAATACTTACAAAGCAATATTAAAATTGTTATAGTAAAGTATTATTAATTTGATCGCATAAACAACTATGTTATCATATTAATACGACTTTACTATAACAACTTTAGTGTTGTTTTGTGAATAGCCAAGAATAATAGTTAAGGTAAAACTTATCCAAATCGTCTCCCAATTGACTTTTAACAATTTAAATAGTGATTGTTATGTACGAAACTTGCGTTGGTAAATTATTTATAAAAATCTGCGTAGGTAAATTACCTACGAAATATTTCGTAGGTAAGGCATCTACTCAGGTTTTCATAGATAACTTACCTACGAAAAGTTTCGTAGATAACGGGCATAGGTAAGTTACCTACGAAATACATTTTCGTAGATAAAGTTAACTACCAGCGTATACCTATGAAATTTACTTCGTAAGTAATTCGTAGATAAATTCAAATTATCTACGAAAAATGCTCATTACCTACGAAATATTGGCCTAGATAATAACAATATTTCTTGTAGTGTTAGTTTTTATAAAACCTACGATAAAAGGGATAGGCAAATATAATAAAAGTAATTATCTTAAAAAAAAAAAATATATATATATATATATATATATAATGCACATAGATGAATTAAATGCAAATGTTATACAAATTTGAATGCACCTAAGTAATTAGATTATTTAAAATTAAAGAATTACAAATTTCATGAATAAGAGTTTGAAAATTTTCATATTCTCATATTCATATTTTGACTTTTTTAGTTTAATTTTAGTTTAGTTGATTTGGGTTAAAAAATATTGTTCAACTTATCATGGATAAACTTGGCTTGATTTCATGTGGGATCCATATCACTACAAAAAAATCTTTGATTATGACCAATATTAGTAACAAAAAATAATTAGTTACTATAAGAACCAATTTAGATACCAATTTATTAACTTCAACTATTGGTAACTAAAATAGTTTCAAAAGATTATAATTGGTATCTAAATTGATAACTAAAATAGTTTCTATTATGAATTGGTTTCGAAATCGGTCACTAACATTAGCTACCTAGGTTTTTGCTACCAAAAGAATTTGTCTCTAAATTAGTTTTTTAATTAGGAAATTGGTTACTAAATTAGTTTCCAAACATAATTTTTTTTGACATAAAATTGGTCGTTATTTGATAGTTTTCTTGTAGTGTATGTATCTTCTTGATAAATGAACTTGAATGTGTTAGTGGGCGTCAATGGGTACACGTGATTCTTTGAAGAAGCTGAAGCATTATCCCCATTTGAAACCTTAAATGCATTCCATTTACCATAGTACATTATTATTGTTTGCACTACATGTGTTCCAAATAGTGATCGATAGAATAATCAGTTTGTCAGATGAAGTGTTATGTTGCATTTTCTCTTTTCTCCCAACCAAATATGTAGCAACTAGGACTGAGCAACGATTGGGTTGGGCCGGATTTGGGTCCAACAAGACCAATCGAACACAATTCAAATTTAATATTTGAAATTCATATCTGACTATTTAACTTTTTGGAGTAAGTGGATTCAGGTCATTTCGGATCCGGTTAAATGTGGATGGATAACGGGTTATCTGAATGAGAAATGTGAGACAAACAGGGAGGAGATGAGAACATCCATCACCTTACATCCATGGGTTCCTCCAACTTCTCCATCGTCCTTGCTTATCTCCATCACCATGTTATCGTCTAGAATCGAAGCCTAAAAGTTCTCATTAAATTCAAACATGCAACTAGTATTTTTTTATTTAAGTTTTGGGCAGGAGGTTTAGGCTTCAGTTATTTTTACAACCGAATAGGCTTCAGTTTTACAAATAACCAAGCATAAACATATGCTTAGGTTATTTTTTGAAAAATTTTAAACTCGCGCCAATTATTTTGTCCCTACAAAAGTTGCTTTCCTCCCTCTTCCACCACTCCTCCACCCTTCCTTCTTCCTTCTTAGTTCTTAAGCACCTCCACCCAACCCGTCGAACCCGAGTCATCTTCGTTGCCCAACATCGAGTTAACAATGAGTGAGTTTTCATGCATTTTTTCATTCAGTCTATGTTTTTTGTTGCAACTCCACAACAGTGAAGGTAACCCACGTGGGCCTTGATTGAGATTTCTAGTTGTCCTAATGTTTGCATATTGGAATTTTTGGGTTTCCTCATTTTTGCAGATTGGGATTTTTAGTTGGATTGGGATTTTTTAGGTGTAAGCTGAGTTCTCAATGCAAAGATGAAGATGATGGATCTTGTGCCTTTATTGTGTATGGTGGTGGGAAAATGGTGGAGAAAACAAAGGTTGATGATGATGAGGAAGAACAAAACAGTGAATGGATTCTAATGTATTGATAGGAGAGAAAACTCAAAATAATGAGAAGACAAGGATTAGGCTTTGGTTCTAGAAGTTTAGGCTCAGTTCATAACCGAAGCCAAAAAATCACCCTTTTTTACTACGTTCGGATATGCTTCGGTTGTTGAACCAAAGTAGAATGTCCAAAATAACCCGTGCTAAATCTCTTCCTTGCACTAGTGGGAGCATATCTGTTCATCGTCACAAATTTATCCACCGCACACACTCAAATGAGATACGAAACCAAACTGGAAGACGCGAGCTCTACAACAAATTGTGCGTCAGCACCGGCTGCAGCTCCTCCTAGCGCACTCGTTGGAGACTGTCGCAAGCTTCACCATGCATGTTGCACCTCATTGGAGGTCACGCTTCACCTAAAGTCCACCGCACCTTCTACTCTGCGCCATGGCTAACGGAGAAGTTTCCATTGAAGACAGAGGAGTTACTACCTTTAAGGTAAGGGCTTGACGTGAGTAGAAAACAAATGCAATATGATAATTGTGACGATGGCCACAAAAGAAAGTAAAGTTGGGGAGAAACAAGGAGTGGGGTGGTAATAAATTAGAGTTTAGGGAAAAATTTTGCTTTTATAGTTAGTAATTTTGAGTCATGTCAGGTATTCAAGAAAGCTTAATCTGGTATCCGTACCCAACTATTTATGTCCACAATTATCCATATAAATTTATTCATTTAAACCGAATCTGAATACATCCAACTAAATACTTGTTTTTCTTTTTGAGATTTACGGTTTCAGACATTTTAAATATTTTTGCTTACCCCTAGTTGCAACAAGTCTCTTTTCCAAAAAGGTAGAACCAATTTGAGTATACTCATTACAACAGTAAAAGATTATCTTCTGGCTTTGTTCTTTGTGTTATCATTCTCTCCCTGAATTTGGAACAATCCATCCAAAGTTTTTTCTTCAATTTGTTCTTCTTCATATCATATTGATATTGTTGCTAAACACTTATGTTACAAATGCTTTAACACACATAATTCAACATCATGATTCAGTACTTTCCTATATGTAAACTTTCTCTACTACTAAACAACATTGTAGACACACCAATTTTTTTATTGGTGTAACATCCCCAAAATTTTGTATGCCATAATATATAAAACCAGTGTCATTTAATATTATAGCATAAGTGAAATAGTCAGTACAAATATATATTTAGTACATCCTTCAAAAATTATAAACAAGTTTTTAAAATATTACATGTAATCCAAGACTAGTACATAATATAACTATAGTATTTTTAAACATTTCAAATTTAGTTCCCTAAGTCCTTAGGTAGTCTCAATGCTGCTCACTCTATTCACTTACATCCCCTTCTACTCACGTGAGTAACACAATCATAACACAAAGGTAAACCACACACCAAAACACGTCAAAATAGGGTAAGCTAGTGTCAACACCCAATTTTGTCCGGATTATAATGTATTTTACCTTTTTTCTCATAATCTTATTTTACTTTTATTTTATTTTTTTCTTTTTATCTTATTTTACTTTTATTTTATTTTATTTTTTATTATTATTCTATTTTTATTTTTTTATTTTATTTTTATATTTTTATTTTGTTTTGTTTTGTTTTATTATTATTATTATTATTATTTTTGTTTTAATCTTATTTTATTTATTTTTATTTTATTTACAATTTTCTTTATTTTCCTTTTTTACTTTTTATTATTTAAGAAAAAAAAATGAAAAGAGAAGACCAAGAGATTGACGTAAGGTGTCTGATAGTTATGGGTGATAGCTAGCTGGCCATGCTCATGATGGCTGAAGAAGGAAGGAGCAGAAAGCAACATCTGCTTTCATCCTTATCCCACGTCTCAAGGTGAAAAAGGAACAGAACAGAGACACAACAAATATCATCTGAGATCCCTTCATTCGGAGGGACCTTCACCTTCTTCAACGGGAGGTTTTTTCTCATTATGTTCTCAACAAGATGAAAAAGAACACCTTCACCAACTAAAACACCATAACCCATTGTTCCCTTTGATTCACTCAACAAATTCACCTCCTCTCAATCCCTCCATTATCATCTTCATCCTTCACCTGCATAAAAATCAGAGAGAACAAAAACCCAAAACCAGAACCCACACGCTCAGAACAACAGATTCACATCTCTCCATCATTAAAATAACCCATCATCATCTTCATCTTCCACCTACACCATCATTCATCACCACGGATGTAGCGAAACACCCAAATTCATCATCATAACCCAGCACGAATTGGAAACGAAAAACAGTGAAGTGAGTGAGATAAAACCATCGCCGCCGGCGAGTCGGAGTCTTGGATAGAAGCGGACCTAGTCGCGGTGTGACTAGCGTAATGTGTGACGGCGCGACTCTATAACCTAGCTCGTCTCGCGCGGGAGAAGAAACGATAAAGGGCACCGTTCGGGAACCTTGGCATCACCGGCGACACGCTCCGTTCACGGCACAGAGGCGCTCACGGTGGTGGTCACAGGCACTGCGTCAGTGGCGTCTTCAGGAAGAAGGAGCGACCTTGTCTCACACGCGGGAAGAAAAACGAGGAAAAGAAGTGACTCACGTAGCTTCTCGCCGGTGACAGCGCCGATGGTGACTGGCGTCGACGGCGTTGTCTCTCGCTGGTGGTGGGACGTGTGGTGGTGGCACAGGCGTTGTGGTATGCGGTGATGGGAAGAAGAGCCGCGTGTGTGTAGTAAGTTATGATCTTAATTTAGGTTTTAGGGTTTGTTTTTGAAAGATGGGCTGAGACGTTTTTGCTCTGCGCACTCCCCTCTTTCGGTCTTCGCACCCTTCCTAGTTTATGTGTTGGATCTATTAGGATTTACACAGCGTACTCCCTTTTTTTATCTCTGCATCTCCATTCATTTGAGTTGGATTGTTTGTGTATTTTTTTCTACGCACCCCTGCCCATACTGCATGCACCCCTTCCTTGTGTTTCAATTGGGCCTGTTTCATTGTTCTTCATACACTCCCCATTTTACTTACCCGCACCCCTATGTCATTGTGTGTTATTTTTGTTGAGTTGTGTTTACTTTGTGCACCCCATTAATCACTCACGTACCCCCATATTTTGTTTTCCACTTTTATCCTTTTAAATAATTTCATCCTTTTATTTATTTATTTATTTATTTATTTATTATTTTAGAAAAAATATATATATTTGAAAATTATAAAAATTAAAATATATAAAAAAAAGTTCTCTTTCATTTTTATCGTATATGTCCGGCCGCTCGCGTCGTGTGACACTTTCTTCCAAATAATTTTCAAAAATATCAAAACTTATTTTCTTTCCCTTTTGGTGTTTGTCCGACCGCTCGCGTCGTGTGACACATGTTTTCAAGTAATTTAAAAACACCAAAAATATATATATATATATATATATATATATATATATATATATATATAAAATTTAAAAATATAAAAA
>Ga0209589_1011452_pt1 | contig 12487 bp, 10 predicted proteins | sample CowpeawhiteBW_FD_187525 | JGI IMG/M metagenome (GOLD analysis project Ga0209589, IMG submission 187525) | Root nodule microbial communities of legume samples collected from California USA - Cow pea white BW (SPAdes) (version 2) | ecosystem: Host-associated > Plants > Roots > Nodule | place: USA...
TCTCTTATTTTCTCCGTACATTTTATTTTATTTTTTATAAATATACTTTTATTTTGTTTATTAAATTAATAACATTACAATATCATCAATTATTAATATAATTCAAAAAATGCGTACACACAGGCGCGATAGCGCCTGTGTTTACACTAGTTTGAAATAAAGAAATTACGATGGAGATAATTGGTATAATAAAAATAACAGTAATCTTGATTAGAAAGTGAATAGAGCGGTTGGGAGAGTTGAAAGAAAGTGAATGCTGCCGGCTTAAGATTCATTGCGGGTGTGAGGTGACACCTCCTTTTCTAATGAAAGAAAAGCAAATTAAGTTTGATTTCGATTCTGCCCATGTTTAGGGAGCTTTAATTTGAAATGAGAAAGGGTGAATTGGTACTTTGGAGAAATCATCTGAAAAATTAGGAAGAAGAGAGAAAATGGGACCAGGGAAAGGAAGGAGCTTTGTTAATTTTGATGGCGGTAATGAACAAATAGGAAGTCAAAATAGAGGCAGAATTTATTCTGGGAGTCACATCTCTCGCCATTGATGCAGTGCAATGCTAGAAAGAGCACAATAATAGCCATATTTTTGTTTCTTTTAATGACCAACACATACCAAACCCTCTTCTTCTCTTGAGAATTTTTTCAAACAGAAATGGCCACCTCTCAGGGTGGTAACAGTCACAGGAATGGAACGCACTCTCACAGAACCTCTCTCAAACCCCACGTCAAGTCAAAGCCTGCGCAACGCCGTAACAGCACCGGCAAGGACCACGCTGCTGGTGACCTCTCTCTTTCCGTGTCTCTCTTTGAGATTTTCCTTTCGTGTTTTTCCCTTTTTCTTGTATTCTCTGTGCATTTTCTATTTGTGATCGATGATTGTCAGTTATGCTTTTATTCCGTGATTGCATGACATGTTCCGATTCTTAGTTAGGAGTGAATGTTTTTCTGCTTCTGGAGGACAATTCTTTCCGATCCGTTAATTTGGTTAGAGAAATGCATAAACAACTTTGTGAACATACGGGATACAGTTTACTGAAGCTTAATTACAAGTAATGTTGTCGTTGTTGTTCGCACTTTGGTTTGGTCCTGACATCAACGTGCAAATTATGCTTGTTGTGAAGTTCCTGGAAGAGTTAGAGTGGCTGTTAGGTTGCGGCCACGGAACGCAGAGGAATCGGTGGCGGATGCTGACTTCGCTGATTGTGTGGAACTGCAGCCGGAGGTATGGTAAATATTTTCCGTGACTTAGTTGAAATCTTGTTGTTTGTTTGAGAACTATCTTGTCGTTGCTGTTCGTCTCCTTGTGCGGCTGTTGCATTTTAAATCGTACTTCTTTGTCTGGTTTATTTGCAGCTCAAGAGGTTGAAACTTCGGAAAAACAATTGGGATGCAGATACCTATGAGTTTGATGAGGTGCTAACCGAATTTTCCTCACAAAAACGTGTTTATGAAGTTGTGGCCAGGCCTGTTGTGGAGGTGGGTATTCATGCAACAGTGGTTTGCGTTCAAACTCTAGTCATTTGATGATCAGGTCCATTGATGTGTGAGGGTGCAAGAACAAGTCGTTTCAGTGTCTATGGTAGAAATTTAATTGCTTTGCTTTGTGTATAACTGATCGGAATATGTACATTTTCGTATTCTGCAATTAAAAACTGGTTTGAGTGAAGTTTTTTGAGTTAACCATGCAACTTCTTGCTTAGGATTTTCCTACTTTCTTGGGCTCCTCATTATTGATTTCCTCAAGAATCAATCTTTACATTTATTTTGGTGCATGTGTCTTGTCACAGGGAAATGGGGAAGAGTGTTTATCATAACAAATATGAATTTGAGCAACTTTCTGGAACTTCCTTGTATTACATGCCTAACTTTGACCTTTTGGCAGAGTGTACTGGATGGCTACAATGGGACAATTATGGCGTATGGGCAAACTGGTACTGGTAAGACTTATACACTTGGACGGCTTGGAGAGGAAGACAATGCTGCACGTGGAATAATGGTGCGGGCCATGGAGGATATTCTTGCAGATATTTCTCTAGAAACTGATTCAGTCTCAGTCTCTTATTTACAGGTACTTTGCAGTGAAAAGGATTTTGGTATAACTTTCTAGTTTAGTGTCAATGTCTTTGATGTATGATGTTTCTTAATTTCATTGTTCAGCTTTATATGGAGACCATACAAGATCTGCTTGACCCGGCTAATGATAACATAGCCATCGTAGAGGATCCCAAAACCGGTGATGTTTCATTACCTGGTGCTAGCCTTGTTGACATTCGAGACCAGCAGAGTTTTGTAGAACTATTAAGGTTAGGAGAGGCTCACCGCTTTGCTGCAAATACAAAATTGAATACAGAATCTTCTAGAAGTCATGCTATTTTGATGGTAAATCAATTTGCATATCTTGTTGATGGTGCTCGTGTTCACTTTTCAATATTTGTATTTTTAATTTTGTTGGAGGGTTGAATATAACTTTAATCCTATAGGTTCATGTAAAGAGATCCGTGAAAGGAAGAGATGGTGCTCTTTCAAGTGAAAATGGCAATCATCAACACATGGTTAAATCAATAAAGCCATCTCTTGTTCGGAAAGGCAAATTGGTCGTTGTTGATCTTGCTGGTTCAGAGCGAATTGACAAGTCAGGTTTGTACATTTAATAAAGTGGATTTTGTGATGTCTCCAAATTCATCTGCTTTTAGTGGCTTCAAATTATCAAGGCTTTACTTTCAGGAAACAATCCATATTTGTCTCCCGTTTTTTTCCTTTACATTGTATACATGTTGATATACACAAATGCTTTGAAACAATCTGAAATTGTTCAAAGTGCTGATGGATGTAATTCACACTCAAGGTAAATATTGATTATCCAAGATGAAAAGATTTTCTGTTCTGTTTCTGCTTGGAATTTAGAGAGAAAATATGACAAGTAGTCAAAAGTAAAACAACGACATATTTAAGAACTACGCCTGCTCAAATCACTAGATGTTAGAGACCTATTATTCATGCAATCAGGATTGTTTTTCGTGGTACAACATCTATGCATGCTACTTTTAATTAGATCGTTTCGTTTTTTGTTGACTTAATAGGAAGTGAAGGACATACATTAGAAGAAGCTAAATCTATCAATCTGTCCTTGAGTGCATTGGGGAAGTGTATTAACGCACTTGCAGAGAATAGTGCACATGTGCCATTTCGTGACTCAAAGCTTACTAGATTATTACGTGATTCATTTGGAGGTAAGATGCAGCGAGTATTTTGTTTATTTTCTTTATTACTATTACTATATAGCAGCAAGTTCTCAATTATGTCATGCTGTGTAGTTGATGGTGACTGGTAAAAACACACTGGTATCCTGGATCTGTCACATGTTTCTGCATGTGGGAATGAAAATGAGGCCCAATAATTAAAGAATTATTCTGGTATATATATTCAATTTTCATGTAGAGAACATGTGGTGAAGCTTGGGACAATTTGGGGGTTGTAGTAGTCTGACAATTAAACTGTTAATGCTTGTATGTGTACACTGTAGATAAATCTTTAAAATGAGTTTGTGTATCATTTCTCAGAAGTCACCTCTTTTGAAGCACCATGGATATTAGAGGGAAATCTCGGGTCCAAAAATTTCATAGATAAATTGTTCCATTCTAGATTACAGATATTATGTGATCCATATTTTGTTAAAGTTGTCAATCATATTTAATATTTTTGAACCACATCTGTATTTTCCTGACATCTAAAAGTTTAACAGGTACAGCAAGAACTTCACTAGTTATTACTATTGGTCCATCTCCACGACATAGGGGAGAGACTTCCAGTACTATAATGTTTGGACAGAGGGTGGGTTCCAAATTCAGTAGTGTACTTTCTTTTTTCGTCTCTTACTTTTAAGATTATTATAGCTGCTGAAATGCCATGTGCTCTTTTTGTTGGCTGTCTTGACCTCCTGTTCTGTGAAAATTTTTAAGCTCTCCTGAGTTATATTTGAGAATATTGCATAGAATAGGCATGAGTGGGTGTCTTGTAAGTACTATGAAAATGCTGACATTTGTGCCTCTTGTAGGCTATGAAGGTGGAAAACATGGTAAAGTTGAAGGAGGAATTTGATTACAAAAGCTTATCTAGGAGGTTAGACATCGAATTAGATAAACTCATTGTGGAACACGAAAGGCAGCAGAAGGCATTTGAAGATGAGGTTGAAAGGTTAGCCACTGAAGCACAACAACGAATATCTGATGCTGAAAGAAACTATGTGGATTTAATGGAGGTTGGTTCCATATCATCTTTATATATCTCTGTTACTCGTATTGCAGTTTGTATGAAACATTTTCTCAAACATGGTTTAACGAATTACGGAGTTTCTGGTACAGTGAACCCCTAGTATCAGATAACCAGTCCTTTGAGATTATATGCCCATATTGGGAAAATATATGGTTGATTTGATGTTGATGACTTCCTGGTTAAATGTACTGATACTCGTTTTCCTTTTTCAGAAGGAAAGATCAAAATATCAGAAGGACTATATGGAATCAATTAAGAAGCTTGAAGAACAGTTAGTTATGAATCAGCGAAAGAATGAGGAACTTCATATGAAATCTAGTGGAGAGGTAGTGGTTTTTATTATACTATATTTGTCTTAAGCTTATTACGCAATAGATAAAATTACTAAGATCTGCATAGTAGAGGACAACTTCTCTAGAAAACATAAAAGTAGGACAAATATGCTAGGAGGAAAAGTATCATGTAAAGTAAAAGCTGGATAAGAACTTCTGTAGCCAAACTTGTTAATTTAATGATTTTTCCCTGCGATTTTATGATATGAATATTTTACTTAAGTGATACTTGGGGCATTTTTTTCTCTTAGATTTAAGGACTTGAAATATTCCTATGGATCCAAAAATAAATTGCAATTTGTGTATTTGAAAACAACTGATAATAGCTCCATAAGAAATAGTTTGCCCACTTAGCAAATGGGGGATTTTCTTCAATACCTTTGGGGCTCACTAGAATTATCTTTTCCTAGATTCCCAGAGTGTCTCTTGAGGAACTGGCTGATTTGAAAAAAATGCTTCAGAAAGAGACTCATCTAAGAAAAGCTGCTGAAGGGGAATTAAATAATATTAAAAGTCAAGTGGCGGAACTAAAGAAGTCAGAGGTTTGCTTTTGTGCCTCCAATATTTATATTTTTCATTTGCATGTCTTTTTTTCCCCTTGTTGGTATCTGGATTAATTTTACACAAAAATGTTAATTGAAATAGGCATCAGGAAAGTCTGAGATCTTAAAACTTCACAACATGTTAGAAGATAAGGAACATCAAACAAAGAAACTTGAAGGAGAAATAGCAATATTACAAAGTCATTTGTTGCAGTTAAGACTTGAAGCTGATGAGGTAAGCTATATCAAAAGTGTAAAAAAGCCTCAGTTATTTGGCTTTTGCCTAGCCCAGGTGTCTCATAAAATGAAAACCATTTTTACAGTATATGTGCTTCCCTCTAATTGTTTTCAATGTGAAGATTTTCTTGAATTTAACTAATTATTCAATTTGCAGTTATTTTCCATGGTTATTCATTTTGATTCACAAAGAAATATCTGATATCATTCCCAAATATTTTTTTCTTCTGTACTGAAAAAACCTAAATTTAAAGAGGAAGAAATTAGTTCACAGGATTTTATTTGAAATCCAGCTACTGAAGCACAACTACTATGATCTAAAATATGCCAATTTCATTTGGTTAGCACAAAGAGAAATTATTAAATTACGGTACTGTTTAATATCTTCAGTTCAGCTTGATCTTGATATGACTATTTCAATCGAGTGTTTATTGCCTTTTTCTATGTCAATGTTTTTCTTGGAAATCATACTTTTGCCGAGGGGATGCAATGGCATCTTCAGGCACTCAGCTTACGGCTATAGTGAAAGCTAAAATAGTTAGTTTCCTTATATGTCACTAGTCATGATTTATGTCCATTTTCGACTTTTGGAAGACTATTAATTTGATTTATGGACAATTAAAGAAGCCATGAACAAACTGTTTGTGTCTTTTCGATAGCTATGTACTGGAAACATTTGCATTGATATTTCAAAAGTTGATACTAAAATATGAATGTAACTAGGTGAAAAACATTAGGTGCAAATATAAGTAAACCAACCTTCTTGTTCATTGCCCTTTTTTTATCATTATGTCACTGCCCATGAATCTTCATATATGATCCTGTGATGGAATCGCATTTGGTTGATCTAATTGGCATTTAACCTACAGACAAGACGACACTTTGACAGAGGTGGGTTTGAAAAAGAAACAGGTGGTCCTAATTCTCTCACTGCTCAAGTTAAGCAGCAACAGCAACAACAACAAGCTTCAGGAAATGGAGAGAAGCCCTCAATAGCCAAGCTGTTTGAGCAAGGTAGTAATAATTAGAATATATGCTTATTTTGATGACTTGACTTACATTCCGTAATAGATTGTTGTATCAATTTTGGATTTATTTCTTCCTGATAAAATAAATATTTTTACAGTGGGATTGCAGAAAATTTTGTCTTTGCTTGAAGCTGAAGATGCTGATGTGCGAATCCATGCTGTGAAAGTTGTAGCAAATCTAGCTGCTGAAGGTTGTTTTACCAGCTTTTTCTTTTTTTCTTTTTAATTTCCTCCTCATGCAAATGAATGAAAAGAGAAGGAAAAAATAATCGGTATGACTTGTAAATTATTTGCTTTTGGAGTCAATGAATCTGTGGAGAAAGTTAAAGTTTTGTATTTTGAAATATTTGTTAAAAACAAATATCACTGCAAAATCATATTAAATCTTATTTTCCTTATTCCTACTTTGATACATATCTTAAATTTGGCTTGGTTTATTAATGAACTGATTTAAGTGACGAAAGCAACTCCTTACAACTGAAGAAAATAAGAAAACGATTTTTTTTTCATATATTAAAATTAATTTGTGCATAAATTAAGAATCAGATTTTAGAATGTAAGTAATTTCTGCATAATCTAATTTTAGCTAACTGAAAAGTTTTTTTCTTTCTTCTTTTCTTTTAGTGTAAATGTTTATGAGGTCTTTCTGAACAAACTGTAAGGCCCATTGGCCCTAACATCTATCCAACTTGATATTGCAGAAACAAATCAAGGGAAGATTGTGGAAGCAGGAGGACTCACATCCTTACTTAACCTGCTCAAGAGCTCACAAGATGAGACCATTCATAGAGTTGCTGCAGGTGCAATTGCAAATTTGGCAATGAATGGTAAACTTGAGTTTCCTTTTCTTTTCATATAGCATTTTTATGAAATAATTTTATTTATTAACTATCTTTTTCCCGGTCTCTGCTCATTTATTCTGTCTCAACAGAAGCCAACCAAGAACTCATTATGGTCCAAGGGGGCATTAGTTTGCTCTCAATGACTGCAGCCAATGCTGAAGATCCTCAAACCCTTCGAATGGTTGCTGGAGCCATTGCTAATCTTTGTGGCAATGGTAAACTTCTGATCTTATTCTATTTTTAATTTGTTTTTAATTGTCTGTGATTGCATTCAATCTCACATACTCATTACTTACGAAAGATCCTTCTGCTCTGGTGAGGTTTAGGATAGGAATCTCGGACATCAAATTTGTTTAGCCTCCTGCTTTACTCCATGTTTCCATCTTTTCTCTTTTGGATGAGTAATAAAACAAAATATGGAGTGAATCATTTGTTTATTCTACCTATATATACAACCATACTTCATTGTTGGTAACTTCTAGTAAAAGTTTTCCTTTCCTTAGTTAATAATCCTGGTTTTGAATGGAGTATGAATGTATGAAGCCATCTGTTGAACAAATGTATTTCAATAATTAGAATCTCTGTCAAACTAAACCTTTGAAAGTTAAGCTGCGTGAATAAGGTGTTTGGTGTCATCTTTGTCTAGATACTGATCATGGTGTTAAGTTCATCTGTTTTTAAAATCAAGTTGCTTGTCGTCTATAATATTTTTGCTCTGGTTATGCCTAGTGAATGCCCTGAAAAATTTCATGCTGAAGAGTGAAGAAAAGATAGAAAATATATATCTGGCCTTTTTTGAAAATGTTACAAAATCACTTTATGGGGGATTTCATGAGGCTGTTCTGGAGTTACTAAAGATAGTTTATCTGTGGAGACTGGTAGTAATTCTAGTCCTAGGCATCATGTGTCAAATTAATTCTCTTGAAACAAAATAACCTGCCGTCACTAATATTTTTGGTGTCCCTGCACCTAGATAAACTACAAACAAAACTAAGGAGCGAAGGCGGTATCAAGGCACTGCTGGGAATGGTCAGATGCAGACATCCTGATGTGCATGCTCAAGTTGCTCGTGGAATAGCAAATTTTGCGAAGTGCGAGTCAAGAGCATCTAGTCAAGGTAACCTATGTAAGCAGCTTGCTAAGTCACGTATTTTTATTGTAATAACATCAATATGTTCATTGAAATGGTAGCAGATATTCCTACATTAGGTGTTCTGATACCATCTAGAAATATTAAAACAGTATTATCTCAGACGATCAAACTTTTACAATGCTGATCGCAATATATGCATGTTAGGGAGTTATTACAAGAGAAATGAGGAAATTTGAAAAATTCTAAAAATAAGGAAATTGTTAAATTGAACAAGAAAGGAAAGAGTTTTTGCTCTCTGTAAAATGAAAAGAAAAACGAAAGTTGGACTGCATCTATTCACTGAGAACACCACTACAACCTTTTTCAACCTTCACAGACAAAACAGCTGTAAAGCCTAATAACAACCCACTAAAATGACGGTCCTAAAAATATTCCACAATCACAAACTGAACAGCAAATGAAAAATAACTAACAGTAGATATTTAAAACATTTGACTCCACCAACAAAGGTTGGTCTAGTTGGTAATTTGGTAAGTATCAATTTCTTATCTAATAAGGATGTGAATTTGAATATCACTGCGGTGAGAATTTTTTGGTAAATAATGTAGGTATCTTTATAAGCGTTTTGAATCCAATTCACCCCGACTTAAAAAAAAAAACAACAATTTGACTCTAGATCATTTAATAGAACTAAATTAAAAATAATCCTCTAACAGAATCTATACATAAAAAGTGGAAAGAGAGTAAATAATAACATGCAGCAAACTAAAATGATACAGATGTCTCCATCGAGTTTCTATTATTGCCTGATTTAAAGTTTTGCCACATTGTATAGGGACAAAGAGCGGAAGATCTTTCCTCATCGAGGATGGTGCCCTTCCATGGATAGTGCAAAATGCAAACAACGAAGCCTCATCAGTTAGGCGTCATATTGAGCTTGCACTCTGTCACTTAGCACAACATGGTAAGTACTAAGTAAACTCTATCTCTCAACTAGAAACTAAACTTTCTCTAGGGTACGGCCGTAAAAGCCTCTGATTGATGCATTCCAGAAATAAATGCGAGAGACATGATTAGTGGGGGTGCATTGTGGGAACTGGTTCGTATCTCCCGTGACTGTTCAAGAGAAGACATAAAGACTCTTGCACATCGAACTCTACTCTCCAGCCCCACTTTCCAAGCTGAAATGAGGCGTTTGCGGGTGAATTAATGTAGAATTCTGCAGAGTAATCCAAAGTGGGCTGAAAGATCCGAAGACAAACAATACTCTGTAAGTATTCAGGCAGGAAGGCTTTGTTCAGTGTTCTAGCTGAAATTCTTAACAAGCGTAAGTTCTTGTTTGTGATTGATCCATCAATGAATGGCCATAATTTAATCAAGACAATGTGTGGTTTTCGGGTCCAGCACGGGGATGTAAATTGATTTGTATATTAAATAAATAAATAGAGGTGAGGGTAGTGACAGTTTTGAATTTCTTTCATGCAATAGCTCGTTGTCATTCATAGGAACATTAGTTTATTAGTGTGATGATTTGAATTGTTTTAACATAGTTCTGTTTGTTAAGAGAGAGTAGACCCGTGAACATTTATTTTTTCATAACGATAGTCCCTACCAAGCTGTGAAATTCAATGTATTATATAGTTATTGCCTTTAATAATTTAGATCGACTTGGGTTGGTATGACATAAAGGCATGTGCGCCTCACTCACATATCTGGAACTATAAAGATAATGAAAAAGTAGTCTTTTAGACAATACTATTATGGGAAATTACACCCCATGCTTTGACATTTAATAAATTTTCATTTAATACTCTTTCTTTTATAATCTGACATTTTCCCAAAACTTTATACTGCAATAAAATGTTGTATATCCCTTTCATTAATAGAATCTGTCTGATATAATGTTTCTGAAATAAGTAAAAAAAACTCAAGTGGATAAAGTTCGTTCCTGCAGAAATGAGTATAATTTGGCATGTTATTGGATAATGTTGCCTGACTTGGATTGTGCCTGCATTTCATCAGATTCTTATCTGGACACCATATTTATTCACTCTATATAAGCGTTTGCATCTGAATTTGATTGGTCCTGCCAAAATTTAAAATTTAATTATGCAGGCATAATATTATGATTGAAATAAAATGCATGCACAAAGATTAAAACTTTTAATTAGTAATGATAGACTAATGTCTTAACAGGTACTGTGAGGTGCAACAATAGCATGTCTAGTATGACAGCTGGTACTTAACCTTAGTATAAGTTATAATAATTATAATGTTACTGTCAATGTTGGGAGAAAAATTATCAATCAGACCAAAATGCAACCCTTTGTAAAGAAACATCCTTTTCAAATTAATTGCTTGCTATATAACCTATGATATGCAGAACTTGGTTCGTGCACATTATTTTGTCTTTACATGATATTTTACGTGAAAAACAGGCTTATTTTATGCAGGCATGTATGTGCATCCCTATGCATTGAAAAACGGATCAGAAAAAAAAAAAAAAAACTGAAGGCCCGTGATAAATTTTATCAATCTAATGCGGAAAGTGAGCCAGATTTCACGTAGTTATTATTATTTTTTATTAATTTATTTTCCTGTGAGGTTATTACAAGTTTTAAAATGGTTAACTATAGAAGAAGGAAAAAAAGAAAATCAAAGTCAGAGGCAGTTTCTTTTCTTTCTTGTCCCCATTAAGAACAACTAGTTGATTGGTCCTTCTACGGGGTTACCATCTATTAGTAGTTAGGGATGCAATAATTAATAGATCCCTATAGATGAATTCTGACACCCAGGCACTGTTAAATTAATACTTCTGTATTATTTACATTAACTTTTACTTATTTTATTTCTAATAATTAATTTATTTTGTTTGAATATGATATCATTTTTACAAATAAAGTTATCTATACTATCCATACTCCACATTTTGTTTTCTATTTACTTTTTAACTAACGTTTCTCTTTAAATTAATTTTACCGATTTAACTCTTTAAATGATTGTTTTTTTTTTTAATTTAATCATCTTTAAAAATTAGAATAAAACTATCTATAATAAAAAAACTATCTACAAAATACAAAAAATTATCTGTAATAAAATGGTAAAATTTTAATTATATTTATTATTGTTATTATTATTATTATTATCTATACATAATATTATATAAAGAGATTATTTTTTAGTGTTTACATTTTCTTTTTTAATTTTATCCATTAGTATCACTTTTATTAATTCAAATAACTACATATAATAAAAAAATATTTTTAATTTTATCTTTTTAATAACTATTTTTTGAATTAAATAATTATTTATAACAAAAAAAATTATATAATAAAAATCATATTCAGTACAAATCATTTATATTGTAATAAATTTTTACTGTACAAAAACACATGCATGCACTTATATTTAGAATGGATTATATAAAGTAATTTTATTAAGTCATTTTAAAACGCACGATTACTTTTACTCTTGTAATTTTTTTTCTTTGAATAAATTACTTATTATCTTTTTAAGAAATTAAAATATAAAAAATGAATGTTCATCCGGGTCAACTTAAAAAAGAAATATGTTGTCGTAAGTTCCTTCTCCTATACTTTTTCAACAAATGCTTAAAAAAATAATATTTCCATTTTGTTTATCTTTTTTCTATTTATGCAGAAATAAAGAGAGGGTAAGTCACTTCTCAACAAAAAATTGAAACAATGTCCTAAAACAACTAAGAAAACAGCCAAAAAAGAAAAAAAGTTTGTGTGTTTCTTTCCTTAAAGAGAAAAAGGTCTTTTAAGAGGAGTAGAAAGATGAAGGATGGGTATGATTTGGATGTAGACTTCAAGAGGAGCAACACAACTCAACAAGGACAAATAATTGGTTTAGATTAGACCGCCCAGCCTCTTCTAAAGTAGAGAAGCCACTTTAGGTGCATCAAATTTCAAAAATCATTTTTTTACATTAAAAAAATTCATCTAACACTTACTATATATATATATATATATATATATATATATATATATATATATATATATATATATATATATATAGGAGAGAGAAAGAGAATAAAATTGATATATTGATAGGATGTATAATGTGATAAAAAAAAAGAGATAAAAAATAAAAAGTGTAAAATAAATATACATAAAATTAC
>Ga0209589_1011453_pt1 | contig 12486 bp, 5 predicted proteins | sample CowpeawhiteBW_FD_187525 | JGI IMG/M metagenome (GOLD analysis project Ga0209589, IMG submission 187525) | Root nodule microbial communities of legume samples collected from California USA - Cow pea white BW (SPAdes) (version 2) | ecosystem: Host-associated > Plants > Roots > Nodule | place: USA...
AAAAAAAATAAAAAAAAAAATATATATAAATATATATATATATATATATATATATATATTCGTTTTTTTTATTTTAAATGTCATTATTTATATATATTATTTTAAATATGGTTTTTTAATTATTTTTTATTTTTATTAAACTTTTAATAAATTATATAAAAATAAATTTAAATTTAAAAATATAAAAAGATATATAATTAAAAAAGTTTTAAAATGTTATTAATAACAAAACTTTAAAATTAAAAAAAATGAAAAAAAAAATATATATATATATATACACGGAAGTCGACTTCCGGTATATATATATAAACGGATTTTGACTTCCGTTTGTATATATATACGGAAGTCCGACTTCCGTTTTATATATATATATATATATATATATTTTCATTTTTAAATTATTTAAAGTTTTATTATTTGAATTTAAATTATTTTTTAATTTTGTTTTTTAATTTTTTATTTAGTAATTTTATTATTTATTATTTTTTTATTTTTTAAAGTAATCTTTTTTAAATTTAAATGTTTTATAATTTTGTATACGTATTTTAAAAAATTAAATAAAATAAAATATATATTTTTTTTATATACGGAAGTCGACTTCCGTAATTTATTTTGACTTCCGGAAGTCGACTTTCGGTGATGATTTTTGTCTTCTGGAAATCAACTTCCGGTGATGATTTTTGACTTCCGGAAGTCAACTTCCGATGATGATTTTTGATTTCCGGTGATGATTTTTGACTTCTGGAAGTATTTTTGAGGGTGTGATGTCCGTGTATTTCTTTAAATAGTCAAAGGGTATTTTGGGAATTTAAAGATGTTTTGGAGGTACAGAAGAAATGCTTGGAGATGTAGGAAGAAAGACCCTTACAATATATGTATGTGAAGCATTACTTACAGAGTGAAATTCAAATACTACAACCCTTACTTAGACAAGGCCTTAACCAATATCCAAGCCCAAATTGTATGTTGCTTTGGAAAAAAAAGAATAAAAAAATTTCTAACCAATGCTTTTTAGTAAATTACTTCCTGCACTCCCATATTAATAAAAAAAAAACTACACAACCACTAAGAAGTGCGATACATCACAGCTGTCGTTACCATCACTGCCACCACCTCTTCCATCATCACTGTTGCTATAGGGGAAGAAAAAAGAAACGCAAGAAAAAGTTCATTTATTTTCAAATGGATTCATTTGGGGTGTTCTGAATTTTTTTTTTCCGAAGGCGTCATAAAAATTCATTCTGAAAATCCTATTCCAGAAAGTTTCTTTACACTAATACAAAGTAAAATAGTTTTTTTTTTTAAGTTTGGAAAGATATGCGGAAAAATTATTGAGTGCTGGAAGTAAAAGCCTGTCTTTTATGATTTTACTTGTTACAATAGTTAGGCTATTGCTTCTGTATCCTCGTTCAATATACAAAATGTCTGTATTGTTATTATGGCTTTTTAATTTTAAGGTTAAATATGTTTTTAATTTATTAACTTTTAGTAAAAATTAAATTTTATTTTTTTGAAACTTTAGACCAATTTAATCTTTTATTTTTTAAAAAGAGTTAACCGTAAACAATTTATCTATTATCTTAAATACATTTAAAATGTCAAATAAATTTAAAAAAATGATTAAAAAGATTAAATACATGTATTTCTAAAATTGAAGGACTAAATTAATTTAAAATTTTAAAAATAAACAATTTTAACTGAAATTTAAAGAATCAAAACCATAATTAACCCTTAATTCTACTCTATGCTTTTCTTCCATTGTCCTTCCCCTATGCAACCCTTTTTTTCTTCCCTGTATAGGTTCCTCCATCTCTGCTTCCGTTCTTCATTTGTTCCTTCTCCATTTCTCCTTCTGTTTGTGCCATTGCTACCAGAGATAACCTTTGTAACATTTCCTTAACTTTTGCAATATTCCAGACTAATTTTTCCGGTGAAGCACATTTATTATTCAGGACAGGTCTTTTCGGTGAACAAAAATTTCTATTCCCAAATAGTCTTTCCAGAGAACAAATTGAACATATATTTTTTTCTGGATTGTACAAAAATTTGCCTTCTGGAAACACGATTGGCACCCCACTATTTTTTTTTTTTCAAATTGTTCTTCCAATACTTTCCGAAAACACCAATCCCGAAGCATATTTCCAATTCCGAACTTCGCCACCACCCTTGCCAAACTTCGCCAAAATACCTCCACAAGCTCCACCACTGTTGCCGACTTCAGTGGCTTCTAAACACCACTGTGAGCTCCACCACCACCCTTGCCAGAATAATTCTCTTCTAAGTTTTAACCACTACCACAACACAATGTATTCCATACGGAAGACACTTTTTCAAATAAAAATATGATAGACAACTAGAATTCCAAATCTTGCGGAGTGCAGGTAGAAATTGGAGGGGTGCAATAAGTAACTGCCAAATAGTTAGTTTGTTGTCAAAATCCCAAATCTACACACACTAACATTCTTTTGACAAAGAAAGTAAATAAAAAACAACAATTTAGATATTCAATGTAAATATAAATGAATGCAGGACTCAACTTTACGAAATCAAAATTTAAGGAATTAAATTCGAACAAAAAATATTACAGAATCAGAATTATCAATCCTAATTGAGAAAAAGTAATGTATATTTTGTATCATTTACCAACAAAACACAATCTCCATCTCTAGCATCGAACTATGGACTATCTTATCTGGAATAGAAATTTAGATAAATTTTATTTAATTAAAAGATTCAGGTGTAGAAAAAATCATATATACAAAGTGTTCCTACATATTCAAGAGAGTAAGGTACCAAATATACGAGGCTGTAATACACGCATAACAGTCTATCAATATAAGAAATTTAAAAGAACACTTTGCCATACATCAAATTTCTATGGCAGAACAAACGAGTCTGTAATAAAATCATAGACCAAGATTCCATGTTGTCCTTCCAAGTTTTAAAAGAACAGCATATCAATAAAGGAACGTCCAATAAAAAAAATCAATATATACAATTTTCATGGTATGAGCACGACTCGTTGTGATCCTATCAAGACCAGTACTCTTCACGAGTTTAACCAAAAGGCAAAACAAGTTTGTGAAAATGATGGAAAATCAGTTAAATTACCTACCTAACTGTTTCACTAAGATCGACACTTCCAATGGTTTCCAAACACTCGTTTATGTTCCTAGCCTGCAAAAAAGTCCAGATGTCAAGATATGGGCTCATGGTATGTTAGCCCTTTATACTCAGTTTCACCCGTGGAGTATTCCTGTTATTCACATGCATCAATAGTATGCACATGACATATTTACAATGTGCATTCACCAGTGACACGAAATACCAAACTCATACTCATGAGATTCCACCTAACACTCTCCTCAGATCAGACTTCTGCTCTGGAGTTAGCCTTGAAGGATACTTGACGTCAAGCTTAACTCTCAGATTCCCCTTCTTCCCAGGCTCTTTTGATATAGGCATTCCTTCATCAGGGACAACAACCTCGGCACCAGGTTTGACAATATCTGTCAATGGTAAGACCAGACTCCTTCCATCCAAGGTAGTAAGGTCCAACGTTTTACCTGTAAGGGCCTCAAGAAGGGTTATCTCCTGGTTGATCACCAAATCATTGCCATCCCTTCTATAAAGAGCATGCGGTTTCTCATCTATCACAAAAGTTAGATCTGCTGGGACCACACCAGGCTCCTGGTTACCCTTCTCTGGGAAGGTAATCTTTGTTCCTTTCTTCCAGCCAGGTTTTATCTCAATAGTCAAAATCTCTTCCACATATCGTGATTTGCTGAAATTTCATTGCACGTTTCAAACATTGTCAACAAACACAAATATCCACTTCTCAGATGTAAAAGAACAAGAGCAAAAATTTTCCTTAAAGAAACATTTATAGTGTCTACATACAGGGCAAATCTTTCCTATTTTCTTGGATAATCAGGTAATTAGATAAACAGTCTGATTACAATTTTCAAAAGACTCGGCAACTTATTTGGATTTTTGATGACCTCTGTCTAAACCTAGTTATTAAGATATAACCAACGATTCCGCAAGCTATCAATTTGTATCATTCAATGAATCTAAAATAACTTTGAACCTATCCTATTTGATTACTCCACTAATTTATTTACCACTCATTCAATACATCCATCTATTTGGCCGTTTCATTCCCTCCGTCCAAAATAGTGACTTCATAAAATCGAATATAACAAACAATTTCATCTAACCAGACTAGAGGTTATGTTGTATTTTTCTATAAAATTATAATATTGAATACTAAATATCATCAGTGTGACATATTCAAAGTCATTTTGCATAGTCTATGAATCTTACAATATGATACAAACTAGGATTCATAATTCAAAAATCAGTTTGGTGATTCACAGTATAAATATTGATTACTAATGTTGGTCTATACCGATAATAATGGAAACTCCTACTCTAGAAAAACAATACTAGATTAATCAAATCACTACAATCAACCATAAAAAAAGGCTTAACTTGGTCCATATAGTTTGACTAATGTTTGACTTTGGTCCCTCATTATGCAACATCACACCGCATAGTTTCAAATCGATGCTAAAGTTTGATACTAAATAAATTGACTCCTTTCATTCAAGATCAGGAAATAAGCTTATAATTTAAACATATGCCGTATTGTCAAAAAGATGCCAGATAAAATTAGCAATTTGTAGTAGTTAGAGTTTCAAGAATATGTAAAACTTGATTTGCCATGTACTGAAAAAGAAATAGTTGATCTGTGTTTTACATCAATAGCTTCTCCAACTTGAAAAAATATAAGTATATACATATTTATTCTAATTTAACTTGAAGTATCTTTACCTATAGTCCCATATAATCCGATAGTTTTCAAAATGTCTCAAGATTCAGGCCGTATTGGACATGATACACAAATGTATCATTACTACCTTGACTTGAAGTTAAAATGGAAGCAGTCTAATAGATGAGGAAACCACTAATGTGAACTCGAGGGTCATGGATTCAACCTTACAGTAGAGAGAACATAGATAGGCTCTTGTGCACTGACTAAATATAAGATATCCATGTTAGTTTCAAATAAGGGTTTAGATTAAAATGTACCCAGTGAGGCTACTAAAACTTATTGAGTCATGGCACACAATCTACCATGACTCAATGGGTACATTTTAATCTAAACCCTTATTTGAAACTAACATGGATATCTTATATTTAGTCAGTGCAAAAGAAACCTCACACTGCATCTATATCTTTGGGATTAACGCCAATGTAAATACAATATACGGATACTTAGCAAGCTGACTTATTATGAAAAAGGCTTCCTCGTCCTTGACAAGCGAACCATTAAATTCCAGAATGACTAACGAACACAACATCCTTTCACGCCATTCCAAATAGATAAGAAATACATGTATGTGTACACAGGCTTCAATTTAATCACATCATGGTAATTAAAGTAGGCTTTAATTAAACTTCAGTTTTATATTCTTCCTCCCATATTCAATGATTAAGGCAAAACCTTCTAGTTTATATATATTCACTAATGATTTTTTTTGTCCTACCATGGGTTTCCTCCAGTTCAGGAGACCAGAGGCTCTCTAAAGAATTATAACCAATGTATGGTATAGGAAAAGTCATCAACTAAATACCATGATTTTCAATTTACATGTTTTCATAAATAGTTACAAAATTCTAACATTGTATTCATTTTGCATCTTGCTTTCAAAATTTTGGGAACGAAGTGGTTGGTAATAGTAAACATTTCTTCTCCACTTCCATCACAAAATTTGGAAAACATAAAGCACGATGAATACATGATGAGAATTTTGTAAATTGTATATTGTAATTACTAACAAAAGTAAATGACCAGCCAAACAGCCCCCTCTTCATCGTTTTACCTTCAATATAACACTAATCATCTTTAGAGCTAACCTTAATTATACTATGTAAACAAACAACTAGATTGCATACATTGACAGGTGTGCCAATTATGAATTATCTTTCCCTAGGAAAGGCAAAAGCAGGGTGGTGAAAATGGTAGGTGATAAAATTATTTTTAAAATCTTAGTGTGGAAGCCTAAAGTTCATTATACACGTGATGATCACCAAAGAAACAGGTTTTAATCAAGGCAACTGCAAAATAATAAAATGTATTCTCTCACTCAAGACATTAACCAAATGTTATGGTCCCAATAGCCAATTATCTTAACAAAAGTAAGCACTATCCTAATTAGCTGAAGCTGAAGCAGGTGCAAAGTGCGCATGACACTCATTACTTGCCTCTTACTGACAAATCTAAAATGCCATACCTTACTGAGTTCCTTTATTTCACAATAGTTTATCGTGCCACAAGGTCAAAAGCATAACAAATGAACACTAAGGATTCCAACATGTGAGCGAAAACAACTTTCTGGAATATGTTATACCAACACTTAAGAACAACATTTTTTTATCCGTACACTAGAACCAGTCATGAAATTATTTTCCGTTGTTCAAAAAAAAAAACAGCCCATGAAAAATTTCTACTTGCTAGGAAAATTTGCTCTTTCATCATGGGGTTCATATTTACGTTGTACATGAAACCCCCATGTCAACCCTTACATCATCACCTATTCCACAAAGTCCACCTTCGGTCCTTAGTTTCAAGATAAATAAAAAATACTAAGCCATATCTTTTCACCCAAATATAGAATTGATAAACGACCCAAGCATAGACAAGCCACTTACATACAACATACATACGGGGAAAAGTGAATAATGTCAAAAGCAAAAGAGGACCAAAAGAAAGTCATATTACCTAGTCAGTCAAAGATTTGGACTTCAAGAACAATCAACATATAATGGTGTTCAGCAACCACTACATAGTTCTCAGTCAAAGGGTAAGGAAACGAAGTGTAGTAGGCAGACGCTAACCTAAAGGCTTGGGAGTTCAGTGTCACAAAGAGAAGTTGAAATTTGCACTGCAACTCTAGAACTTACAACCATGACAATCCTTCATGGTAAAGACGTGCACACACACGTACACGCAATTGGTCTACTATAGGTAAGGTATATAAATTGGAATAAAAAAAGCAACCCCAACCAACACTTTTCAAATTCACTGTACTTAACTTTCACCCTCTGTTGGAAACTACACTAATTAATCTATAATCAACCATTTCTCTCTCTCTCACACACACAAGCTCATCAACCGAAGAAAAAAATAAAACCCTAAAAACAATCTGAAACAAGCACATTGCGTGAAATTAGGTTAAAAATAAGACTTTTTTTACCCAAAAGCGTCGTAGACGTTCCTGGAGATCTTCATTTTCTTCTTGACGCCTTTGTAGAGGTCCTCCAAGCTGCAAGGCAGCGCATTCTCGACCGCGGCTGCCTTCCTCGGGGCGGCGGCGCCGAACCCGGGGACACCGTTGGAGGTCCGGAAGAAGGCGTCGCGGCGTGAGGAGCCGACTTCGTCCGGGCCGAAGAACTCAGCGTAGATGTCTTCGGCGTTTCGGGGGTTGAAGCGGAAAGAGGAAGCAGGGGGGTTGTGGCGGTTAAAGACGCGGGAGGAGGAGGAGGAAGACTGCGGCGGCGGCGGAAACTGGCCGGATTTGAGAGCCTCCTCGCCGTAGAGATCGTAGATCTGGCGCTTCTGAGGGTCACTGAGGACATCATAGGCTTCGGAGATTCGTTTGAATTTGGCCTCCGCCTCACTCTTGTTGACGGGGTTCTTGTCGGGGTGCCATATGCGGGCTAGCCGCTTGTACGCTTTCTTCAAATCCTCGTCGCTGGCGTTGCGATTCACTTTGAGTATGTTGTAGTAGTCCATGCCCATGACGGTGTCGTTTCGCTGCTCCGGTGAGGCACGGCGGCGGAGATGACCGTTGGGATTGACGGTTAGGATTCGGAGGAGATGAAGAATGAGATGGGAGAAGGAGGAGAATCAAAATGTATAAATAATATAAATAAATAAATAAATTAGTTTCTGTTTTTTCGGGTATATGAAGTTTTCGTGTTTTTAATTCGACGTGCAACGCACACTCCTATCATTCATCCTTCCAACACTGTTCTTCATCACCACAATAAGGCAATCTTTCAGAAAAAACAAAACCCTAAACTACTATATCATAATGAAGAGGGTGTTTTTGCCACTCAGTAGTGTTTTCAGATATTGGTTCAGGAATTAAAAGATTTTTAGTAAAATATATAATGACATGTTAAAAAGTATAAAGCAATGTATTTTTTTTTTGTCCTTTTTCAACTTCTTTTAAATTATTTTATTCGTTTATTACAATTTTAAATTTTAAATTAATTTATATTTTCTATTTTTTTTTTTCAATTTGAGTAAATCTTCTTGTTTTAATGTAATTAAATTTTGAAATATATAGCCTGTTTATAAATAATATACTACAAGATCTCCGTTTTGTTTACATATTTAACTTTAAAATTATCTTTAAATATTATGATTTCCTTCCGTATAATGTATAATCTTGTTATTTTTTATAATTACTTTATTTAACTTTTAATTTTAACAGATCCTAACTTTCTATTTTCGGACACTCACTCTATCCAACTTTTATTTTTCTATATCTCATACATCGAACAAATAAAAATACAAATTATAATGCATTTTAAAAAATTATTTTTTTCTTTTTATAACTTTTTAATTCTAATATTTAATAATAACACATTATTTTTAAAATATTTAAGAAATGTAGGCACGTCGTGTGCGTGTGTCGCTTTTATCTATAACAATATATAAAAAGAAATCTTCTTTTTGTATCTACTTTTCAAAATACCGATTTTACCCTTTAAATATAATAATTTATTAAATTTTTAAAAATTGACTGTTACTTCTACAAACTTTTTATTAAATCAAATGTCTGTTCTTCTCTTCTTCTTTATTTATCAATGGTTATTCTTTTATTTGTTCTAATATATTTCACTTTATTTTTAATAAATATAATTTAAATATATATATTAACTTAATAACATTATAATATTATTACCTACTAATATAATATCATGCATATTTAAAAAATACATACACACAGTCACGATAGCGCCTGTGTTACACTAGTCAAATTAAAGAAAATAGAATACTAAGTAAGAAAATAAAAACAATTTTAATTGAAATTAATTATGCAATTCAAACTAAATCAAACTTTTACGGTTTGAATTAGTTTACCGTTTAGGATTTTTAAACAATTTTGTCATATATTATATGTGGAACAATCATTTAATTTTAAAAAAAAACATGAATCAAACTTTATATTATTACAATTACAAATTCACAAAAATACAATTAACTTTTTAATACATAAATAAAGAAGTCAAAATATTTTTAAAAAGTCAACTATAATAATATAATATATATTTGCAATTGAAAATTTAAGTGTGGGTCTAAGTCTCACATTGAATAAAAATTAAAAAATTGAACACTATATAAAGATGAAAACCCATAAATTCATTACCTTAAGATTTTTGGTTAAAAATTGTGTTAATCCCTTATGTGTGCATTGAACTCATGTCTCATTTGTGTTAAATTTCCCTAGTGATCATCTCTCTCAATGTGTTAGGGTTCTTAGTGGATTCTAACTCTACTTTTTCTTTTTATGTTCCCCTTTGGCAATGTTTTAGTCATCAAAGTTTATGATATGAGATGGAAGGAAGAATTCTCTCTGTGCGTCAAATTCATCAGCAATTCAACAAATATAGTTTATTATTGCCCGATTTAGAAGCATACAAAGACTCAATCGTCTCCCACAAAGTTCTAGCATGTGTCTCATTAGCAATGTGATTATAACATTGTCTTCACATACTATTGAATAAAACCATACACTTGTTGGTGCTCAAAGTCCCATTCTTCATTAGACATATAATTCAGCTTCTATGTAACAAATACGGGAAGAAGCTGAATTGTATCGTTCTGACAATGGTGGCGAGTATCATGGACTCTTTGATGCTTATTGTGAACATCATGGTATTGCATATGAGAAGACTCCTCCTAAAACTCCTCAGTTGAATGGTTTAGCTAATAGGATGAACTAGACATTACTTGAAAAGGTAAGATGCATGCTCTCATATGCTAAATTACCCAAGCATTTTTTTGGTGAGGCACTATACACGGCGATGCACATTATCAATCTCACTCATATTGTGATTTTGGACAGTGAAGTGCCAAATAAAATTTGGTTTGACAAGAATGTAAGTTATGATCATTTGCATGTCTTTGGTTGCAAGGCATTTGTTCATATTCCAAATGATGAAAGATCCAAGTTGGGTGGGAAGACAAGGCAATGCATCTTTATTGGCTATGGTGAGGATGAATTTGGCTATAGGTTTTATGATCATATTAAGAAGAAGCTTGTTAGAAGTCGTGATGTACATTTCATGGAAGACCAGACCATTGAGGACATTGATAAAGTGGAGAAGACCACACCCGAAAAAGATAATAATCTCACTGATGGTAACCTGATGAGGTTACCCGCTCATAATCTGGATAATGTTGAAATTGAAGCTTAAGATGATGAGCAACATGGTGATGTTGATGATCAACAGGTTGGAGGTGGAGTACAGGTTCAAATTGGTGATGCTAAAGAGGAACATGATGATGATCTTGGTGATATACCTGAATTACCTCTAGTCCTATTAGTTTTGAAATGGTGATTTAAGCCAAGAAAGGGGGTTGAATTGGTTTTTTAAAACTTTTTCGAAAGCTTAAACATCTTTTCAATTGAATCAAATAGACTGAAAAGTTAGGATGTAAAAGCAGTAGACCAGTACACTTTCAGTCGATTAAAAAGACAAATTAGTCGGCTAAAATACTGAAGATTTATACACATTACAGAATTTGCATATTTAACTCAAACAACAATTTTTTACATACAAGACTTGTTCCAATCAATATTTTTAACAAGTATACAACCTCAGATTACACAAGAACGCATTAAATCACACCAAAGAATGAATTGCTTGGTTTTCTTGAATTTTTAAAGAGATTCAAAGTGAGTGAGATGAGGGAGAGAGAATTGCACAATTGTTTTTATACTGGTTCACTCAATCACAAAGCTACATCTAGTTTACCAGGACAACCTGAGCTTGGTTTCCACTATATTCAAAAGTTTTACAAAAGATTAAAAAGAGTTTGGGTTGAGAGTTTTATCCTTAGAGAGAAAACTGTTGGTATCGCGCAGCGGAATGTTTAGCGTTTGGACAAAAACCAAGAGGAATGGTGAATTGGGTTCTTAATAAAAGTTGTGCTTTTAAAATTTTTCCTTTTAATATCAAAGATCAATTAAAATTGTTTCCTTTATTTTAATAAACACAATAAAATAAAAAGAGTAGAGAAGAGAAAAATGCACAAAGAATTTATACTGGTTCGGATCAAAAAACCCTACTTCCAGTTGTTAATCTCTAAAAAACGAGATTAACTCAATCACTAAAATAAACAAACTTACAATCAATGATAAGAAAGATTAGGTTTAGAAAACACCTCTCTTGAATCACACAAGAGATGAAGACACCTCCACTAAAATCCACAAGGGATGAAAACACCTTCCTTGAATCACACAAGGAATGAACACCTCCTTTGAATCACATAAAGGATGACTGGCTTCTCCTAGCAACAACAACAACACTCAATCACTCAAGATCCCACTTGATGAAAGTTATCGCTCTACCCACACTAGGTTTTTCAAAGCCTTCCCACAGAGAGTTCTCAAGTACTTAAACTTCTCTAACTTTTGTGTTTAATAATGAAAGCCTATCACTTTATTTATAGAAGCCTATTTAGAAATTAGGTTAAGAATATGAAAAGTTAAGTCTCAACTGCCATAGATAATCGATTATCAACTGGTAGCGTCTTCTGGTGAACCAGAGGTGTTAAAGGTCAGGTTGGGGGTTCGATTCCCACTGGCAACAACCCACCCAGTATGAATGGACGGAGAAGGGTGAGGGGTTGGGGTGCATCGGGTTGTAGTAACCTGACATGGTCTGGGCGAGCCAGAGATGTTACAAAAAAGTGCACTTTTTTGTAACATCCCTGGCTACCCCTCCTCATAGCGTCTGCTGGTTTGCGTGTTAAAGGTCAGGTTGGGGGTTCGATTCCTACTGGCAACAACCCACCCAGTATGAATGGACGGAGAATGGGTTGGGGTGCATTGTCATCCAGGATAATCTATTATCAGCCAGGATAATCTATTATCAGTAGGTGATAATCAATTATCAGCTGTGATAATCAATTATTCTAGAGGCTTTTCTCAAAAATCAGTTTTAACTAAGATAACCGATTATCACTAAGAATAATCAATTATTCCAGTGAATTTTGCAAATAAATAAACAATGTTGGTTAATAAACAATGAATATTTTAATAAAATGGGAGAGGTATTATAGCGGGTATAAGGATATGGACGGGGCAGGTATGTGCATCCATATATATATATATATATATATATATATATATATATATATATATATATATATACACATTACACACTCTTTTTTTTTTTTTT
>Ga0209589_1011455_pt1 | contig 12483 bp, 3 predicted proteins | sample CowpeawhiteBW_FD_187525 | JGI IMG/M metagenome (GOLD analysis project Ga0209589, IMG submission 187525) | Root nodule microbial communities of legume samples collected from California USA - Cow pea white BW (SPAdes) (version 2) | ecosystem: Host-associated > Plants > Roots > Nodule | place: USA...
GTGGTTATTACATTGTAAACTTTTAGTTAGACCGTTATCCTGCTTTTGTTGGCATCGTGGTGTGCCTAGTTTTGTAGGGGTGATGTTGAGAACCCCAGGGCTACGTTGTTATTCTATCTTATGTGTGGCGTTTCCTTTAATTGCGTTTATAAATTAAATGGGACGTTACAGTAACTACGATTTTTTATTTTATAAATTAGTATATAAATTATATTTAATAATAATTATTACTCAATATTTACGAATTTTCTTGTAATATAAATTGTACACGTTAGAAAAAGATGTACGCATAAAGGATTTTTTTCTCGAAAATCAACATGTTATCTGCCCACAAATGGAGAGTAACAACAAAGAGAATTTGGTATATTGTATTATGTAGGTCTAAGAAAAAATAAGAAGAAAAACAAATAGAGAAATATCCAGAGAAGAAGTGCAGCGTGAAAACTTTTTGAGAGAAGAGAATAATCCTATTCATCCTCAAGGACCTACTCGTGACAAAATCTCTAAATGTGAGTTGGTTACTTTGATTCGTTCATTCCCTCTTCTTCTTGCAGTTGCCGCCATCAATTCAATGTCCTTAACACGTCCTATCACCCATGTAATTCCCTCATCTGCCTCCATTTATTTTTCATTTATGACAGTTCCTGCTCCATTAAGAACAACCTTGTCCTCAACATTTAATGGAGAACAACCTTGTCCTCAACATTGAAGTCGGGATATGCTACTATGGTATGCTGCTCGTAGAGCTGCATGATCCTCCAAGAATTAAATGTTGCTGAATTTGTCGCGTGCCTCGAAGAATCACAGTGGTAGGTTGGATGATAGTTGTAAGAGTTGTCATTATCTAATAAAATTTGCACCGTCATTGCATTAATAGGGCCTTGGAATCCTTTAAAAGCATTAATATCACGTATGATGTTGATTATCAAAACACGTATCAGTAGTTGTGACCTATGTCCTCTTCATTTGCAACAAGTATTGTGGATTAGGACATCTATAGCTTAGACCAAAATTCTCATTCACATGTATAGCATAATCCTCTCTCTTCTGTGTTGCATTATTCTCTACACATTTGTGATTAGGTTATTGTTTGGGTAAGGGTTAGATACTAGAGGAGGAAGGCTAGTAGAACTGGGGTTTGGGTAATATGAACTACCTCTGTATCCAAGTGAATCACAAGAATGAGCAGACATTTGGATGTCTAATTATATGAACCTAACTGCTTATTCAAATTATGGTTCATGATTTAATGGAAATATGCTTCAAAGTTATTGATGAGTGAGATTATGATTGAATTATTGGGTGAATAAAAACAACTGAAAATGCAGAATAGGCAACTAAACTGAACTGACCGATTAAGCTATAGAACTATAATTAACGAATGAAGACATTTGAAAGGACTAAAAACACAACTGCACCGAATGAAACATTCTACAAAACAGATCACTAAATACAAAAGGATGAGAAACACTTACCTGGTTGAAGAACATTCGACGTGATCTGGAACGTGGATGCAGGCGCATAATGGATTGGGAAATGCAATGTGATGCACGTGCTTAATGTTGGACGTGCCCATGAAGAGTCTAGGCAGCCCAATGCTGATTGTATGCTAAATGAGTTGCACGTTTTTCACACCGCCTATTTGCTTGATTGAAACAGTTTTGCTATTATTTGCTATTTACACCTTTGGCCTGAATAAGATATCATCATCCAATGTTTTATAATAATTAAAAAATTGTTTTGGTTTGAATATCCATTGCAAAACATCGGTGTTTGTAAAAAATGAGGGAAATCCAACTTAACGTTTCGGACATGAAAGGGTTGCCATGAGCTACCAAAACTCATACCAGTATTATGCTTCATCAATGTGTCCATAGAGGCGACTTTGGTATATTGTATTATTTTACTTTTTGGTCTAAGAAAAAACAAGACGAAACAAATACAGAATATTTAGGGAACAACTGCTGGACAAATATTACTTCAAGATTTTATTAAAAAAGAAGTTAGAATCCCGGATCTCTTCCATCCTATCTTCTAAAGTCACAAAACCAACTTTATTCATTCAAATTATTCGTAAGAGATAACTCATGACTTTTCTTTTTCTTTTTTTTTATCTAACCACTAAGTTATCTTATCATTCCAAAAACACATATTGTGTTACCAACTTATGATCTTCATCTTTGCATCATTCGTACCATTAGTTGATTTGACAAGATACAGGAAGTCATTAGTAGAAATTACAAAGTTTTTACTTATGTCAATCTTAGTTATACTAATTGACAATAACATTATATTACTTACTGTGATAAATAAATTACACTTGACACAATATTACTTGTTGTAAAAGATTGCTTAATTTGCATTATTATAAAAATTGATATCTTACATCAATATTCATTTATAACATGCAACGTGTTAAATAACATTCAAGAAAATAATATAAAAAAATATAAGAGAAAATGTAAATAAGTTACCAAATAATCTCATTAAGAATTAAATTCAAACATTGCAATTATTAAATAAAGGAGAGAACACTTAATTTTCATCGTTCTGAGTTATACATAATTCCAACATCTAGAAAATTACTAAGTAGTAAATGAAACCAAAGAGATTTAACAAGTTCATGACAACAACAAATCCTAATCTTGTGTTTGTGTTTGAACGATGAATTTCAATAATTCCAAAAAATTGAAATACTTAATAATTGAACTATTTGTAATTGAACTCACTTCATGTCTTAAATAATTAGTTTGGATGAAGCAATTGAAATATTTTAAATTTCAATTTTATTTTTTGGATAAAGCAATTTAATTTCTATTTTAAGAAACTCAATTCTACTCTTCTCGACTTTTGGTTCAAGTCGACTCAAGTCGATTCAATCTCAGCTGATTCAACCTAGACTGATTCAAACTGATTCGACCTTGGTTGATTTGAACTGATTCGACCTCGATACATTCGAACTGATTTGGCCCGAGTTGACTTGACTAATTCCTTCAACTAGAGTATATTGGTTTAAACCTTTAGTTTTGGCTGACTAGGCTCAACCAACGGCCAGGACTGACTCGACTAGATCTTCAATTTGGGTTAACTCATATCGACCCTCGACTAGGACCGATTTTGCTCAACATTCGACAAGGGATGACTTGGCACAACTTGGGACCTGGACCGACCTGGCTTGACCTTCAACCTATGCCGACTCACTAAATTATTTAGAGAACAATCTAGAAATCAATTCCTTTGGTAACTAAAACCTTGGTAGCTAATGTTAGTCACCAGTTTAGATACCAATTCATAACAGAAACCATTTTAGTTACCAATTTAGAGACCAATTCTAATTTTTTAAAACTAGTTTAGTTACTAATAATTTTTAGTTTATAAATTAGTATCTAAATTGGTCGGTATAATGATTAATTATTTTTTGTCACTAAATTTGATCATTATTTAAGATTTTTATTGTAGTGTTTTATTATTTATTATTAATTACTTTATTTATTATAGATTCATGTAAAAGGACAACTTTTTTATTATTCACATTTATTTATTTGAATTATATTTATTTATATTATTTATTGTTATTTACTATTTATTAAAATTCATATGAAAGCATAATTATTATTATTGTTATTTGTTATATTTTTATTTATTATTTATCATGGATTCATGTGGCTCAGTCTTTTTTTTTTTTTACATAGAGCATTTGTAACATCCCGTTTTTATAGTTTTTAAACTATTAAACAAAACATTTAAATTTTAATAGTTCAGAAGCAGATGATGACATAGGCCAGCATAATCTAATACAGTCATCCAAAAAGAAGTACATACGCTGATCAACATGTACAGCCCACACCACTAAAGGTTACAAAACATCCTAAACATTCACTAGGGAAAACAGGTGGCTACTACAGCGGGAAAAACGTCCTGGGAACCCATTCAACGTCTGTCTAGGAAGGGTGTACCTTCACCTGCACTTTTATCTGCTCACGCCATTCAATAAAGACGATCATTGCAAAAGTAGAAAACACACAGAACACAAAAGAAACTAGAAGGGTAAGCTAACTGGAATAAGGAGTAAATCATGCAATTTTTATACTACGACAGAAAGTAGACTTTTATTACACAATCAATTAAAATCATCCAATTAATCCTGGCCATAACACCACACCTCATTCTAGACTCGATATCCGGATTATGTAAGTGGCATTGGAGCTCTTGGTGACTTGCACTTGAGATGGTTCCTAAACTCTGCAGAGTTTTAGGCACAAGGGGTATTCACCCAACCACTCTCAAGGTAAATCCCATCACCTCTATGATGGATCGGAATCATAGACCAGGACCTCCTGCTACTCCTCCCGACGTAATCCATCATACTCTACTTGAGTCTTAATGGTTACTAGGAGCGTCAGGATGTCACCAAACTGAGTCCTCATGCCCTTACATTCACTAAAACCAACTTTCCTTAGGATCTCCCTTGAGATCCTAACTCCAACATATTCCCATCACACAGTCTAACATGCATAAGGATTACATACAAGATCGACTATCATCATCCTAAAGCAACCAATATAGCATCATATAAGCAAAACAGTGAGAAAACTAAGTTCTGCAGGGAATCTCGCTTAGGCTAGAGAGTCTCGCCTAAGCTAGAGAGTTTATCTCGCTTAGGCGAGTTGATCTCGCCTGGGCGAGACATCATACAGTGGCAAATAAAAACTCCTGGACGAACTCTCGCTCAGGCTAAACTGGCTCGCCTAAACGAGATGTTATCTCGCTCAGGCGACTCTAGCTCGCTTAGGCGAGATTTCGCGCAGTGACAGGGGTGCTCTTCTGATATTTTCGCTCAGGCGAGAGCAACTCGCCTAGGTGAAACTATCAGGAAATCCTCCCTGTTCTTCACATGCAAGCTCGCCCAAAGTCATCCCCCACTCAAATCCACACACCAGCAATCTCAAACACCAATTCAACAGATAATCATGCAATTAAATCACTCACGAACACAATCCACATCAAAATGAACTAAAGAGTTAGCTTCCCTTACCTATTTGTCAAGAATTCACTTGGTAGAGTCAAGAAATTGGCAGGGCAGCAGAATTTTCAGTTTGACCTATGAGAACCTATCACCACAACAGGGGGAAGGAAGAGTTACATGGTCAGATGCGAAATTCAGAGGTTAATTTGCGAATTCTAGCTGGACTTGAACTCAAATGGAGATATAACTTACCTAAGAGGATGGAAGTTGAGGGAGGAACTGTGGAAGGTCCTGTTGGCTGGTCCTTCCAGAGTCTGAGTAGGGAAAAATTGAAACCGTGAGATGGCAGCACAGGGATGAGAGTGGGAGAGGGTTTGAGTTGCAGAGAAAAATGGGAAGAATGAGGAAGAAGAGTGTGTTTCTGTTTTTGGAAGAGAAGCAAAAGAGAGGTATCACATCATTACTTAAAAAAATATATCATCATAGTGCTACTACCTTATTACCTGACATGTTATTTTTAATTGTTATATTTGGTGAATATTTTCATCTATATCTCCCTTGTTATATTTGGTGAATATTTTCATCCATATCTCTCCAACAATTAATTGACTTTAAGTAAAAAAAAAACGCATTAAATTGCATAAACGAAAAGTAGAGGTTAGAATATAATGGCAACATAACATCATAGGGAAAAACACATTAAATTGACCTTAATGGTATTTGTGAAATTTATACCAAATGTATGACAACTATATGCCCTTGCAATAGTAAGTATATGGATGCATTTACTTGTGTTATTAAGTTTTAGTACCTGAGTTGTTGATACTACTTTGTGCCAACTTTTGATTAAGAATTATTTTTCTTTTCTTTTTTTGTGCTTTTTGGGAATTATTTATATCAATATTTGGAAAATATATTTTCAACTAAAGTTTGTAGAATTGAAGGTCAGTTAGTTTTATAGCCTAAAAATTGGTTTCACTGTAAACTTTAATCAGAGGAACATTGCCGCAAGATATTAACTCATGCAGTCGCTTTCTATTAACTCATACAGTCGCTTTCTATATTAGAGGAACTTAATTTGTTTGCATCTACACTCTAAATGATATTATCAAAATTTACATACTTAATCGTTATTATTAATATAATAAAAATATATATAATTTAGTATTTAAATATTCTTGTTTCTAGTTAGAAAAATGATAATTTTAAAATTATATTTGATATGAAATTCATTTTAGATAAACATTTTTAATTTCATATTTTTCATTCATGATATATCTAATATTTGAGAATGTCTTTTTAAAATAAATTTCAAAGAATTAATATAAAATTTTTTACATGTTATTCTTTGAATATTAAGGAAGGAATCATCTAGTTCAACTATTAGTATTTCAAAGAGATAAATCTTTATTGTTTTTATTTTTACGGGTATCATTTAATATATATATATATATATATATATATATATATATATATATTTTTTTATTCTTCATCAATATACCTATTTTTTAAAAATATTTAAGACTGAAATATAATTTATAAAATTTAATCAAAAATTGAGAGAGTAATTACTAAAAGAAAAATCTATGATAAGTAAGTCATAATTAAAAAAATGATTATGAAAAAGCAATGATATATAGTTTTTCCTTCTATATCCATAAAAAAAATAAAAATATAAAATACTCAGATGAAAAAAATATTAAATATTAAACTAATGTTTCACTTTCAATAGACATGAAAGTTATTTTTTTATCTTAAAAAATGGAAGAAAATTAATGAAAATGAGAGCACAAAGAATAAATTTGAGTCTAACTTTCTATTTTTCTTTTTCAGAAACAAAAATTTATATACAAGAGTGAAAGAAATACAATATATGAGAAACTTAAAAGACAAACAAAAATAACAAAAAATATATCTTAATAAATATTTCTTTCTCTATTATATTTAATTTTATATTTCATTATTTATTAACATTAAATATTATACTTTATAAAAAAATAAAAATCTATCTAATTTAATATATAATATATACTACGTATATTTTAAATAAACTTAAAAATTTTGGGGACCCACGGCCCCTATAAATATACGAAGATCCGTCATTGTTGAAGATATGTGTCAATTCTTAGTTTTTTTAAAATTTGTAATTATTTTTAATTTTTTTAATTTTTTTAACTTTTTAACTCTTTTTAACCTTTTAACTTTTTTTTTAATTTAAAAAAGGTGTTCACATGTCAATTTCACATCATGCACATGTTAATATTAGCGTCACATGTCAGTTCATATTGTGTCCTTTTCTTTTGTTTAATTTAGTACCATTTTTTTTTTTAAATTAAGTGATTTTGTCTTCCTTGAATTGATACCAAATTTAATTATTATATAAATGTTGTACTGGTATTTTAAATAAAATTAACATTTTTATTAATTAATTTCAAAATTCAATTATAAATTATTAGATTTAATTATAAATTAAATATAATTCTTAGATTCAATTTTAAATATAATATAATTATTCAAAATATTATTACAATATACTTATTAATTCTTTTTTCTAACAATTATATTATAAATCTAAAATATAATATAATATTTCTAAAGTTAGCATTTAAATCTAAAACATTTTAGATTTTAATATCCAAAATACAATATTATAATATTTTTTTAAAAAATTTAATAATTATATTATAATAATATTTTAAATAATTATATTCTATTTAATAATTTAATTTAGGAATTATATTCAATTTATTATTAAATTTAATAACTTATAATCAAATTTCAAGAATAATTAATAAAAGTGTCAATTTCAATAAAAATATTAGTTTAATATTCATATAAAAACTAAAGAGAAAAAATGGTTTTTTATCCTGAAATTTTATGTAAAATTATAGAAAGTCTCTTATTGAAATTTGTATACTTTTTGTCCCTATAATTCTAAAAGTATTGGTTGTAGTCCCTATTTTTCTAATGACATCAAAATTTATCCGATGTGAAAACAGTGTGTCACATGTTATTTACTTTTTTATTTTTTTATTAATAAAATACTACATCAACCTGGCCATGCTTTTTATAACCAGTTTTAAAGAAAAATAAAACAATAGTTAAAAATCGAATATACAGATATACAAATAGTAAATACGGGATAAAGAAAATAATGAGCTCATCCAATAGCCTTCCAATTATTTTACAATCTATTTCTTTTTTGCACCCCATATTTATTATTTGCACCTCTATATATTGAGATTTTAACTTTTTATTTTATTTTTAAATTAGTTGAGAAAAGTGTGATCGACACTGGTATTTTATTTTGTAAAAAAAAAGTAACACATGGTGCACCATTTATTATCCATTTATTATGTAAAATAAACTTTGACATCATTAGAAAAATAGAGACCATAATCAATACTTTTAGAAATACAAGGATCAAATGTCATACAAGTTTCAACAAGAGATTATTTTCAATTTTATGTTGGGAACCATAAACATTTTTTTTTCAACATTAAATTTGGTTTTAATTTAAAAAATAACAAAATTGTTTCATTTGAATAAAAATTAGAATCAGATTGAAAAAAAAAGTGAATATAAAGATTAAATTAAATAAAAAAATATTAAAAATTTTTGAACTGACATATAACATTGATATTGACACGTGATACGATAATAACTTAATACATGAATAATATTTCTTAAATAAAAATAAAAAAACAATTATTTAAGTCTTAATAAAAGTAACACTGATAATATAATTAAAAATATTCTGTGTTTCTTTTGCCTTAAAATTCCATGGCTAAAACTTATTTAGCCATAAATAATGCAAATTAGATTTTAAAGACAAATCCAACTTTTAGTTTGTAAAAACAAATTTCCACACACATATTTTGTCTCTAGTTATTTGTTAATTTTTTTTAGTGTTTTAATCTTTCAAGATTTAGATTTGGTTGATTCTTTTAGGGTTTTTTATATAACAACATATAGTTGAAGATTTTGAAATATCACATTATTTGGGAGGTTAAAATTTTACTAAAAATTAAATATATTTTTTGTTCTTAAATTATTATTAAAAATGATATTTACTTTTAAATAAAATTATAAAATTATAATTAATTCTGCACCTTATGAAAATTATATATAATATTTTCCGTAATAAACAATATATGAAAGTTATATTATAATTTACTATTAAACTCTATTTGTTATATAAAAAATACTTCATATGTTATTTGTCAAAATAATGTGTAACTTTCATAAAATATTATAATTAACTACTTATATAATTTAATTTAAAAATAAATACATTTTTTATAATAATTTAAAATAAAAATATATCTAATTTTTTTATTAACAATGCCAATGATTTATAATTATAAAAATACTAATATAAATAATTAAAGTGGGTTATTATTGTTTCGTGTTGATTAATTATTTTATTGTTTATAGAAAGCCAAAAGTTGACAAGTCCTTTTCTATGAACAATGTTTTTTTTTTTGAATAATAATTTATGAGCAGTCTGATATAAGTATTATTTAAAAACTAATATACTTTATTATCGATGGTAACCTATCTTTTCTGCTCAGTGTAGACAATTTATACAAAAATTAAGAGCATTTATTACTCATAAAATGGACCGACATTTCTTGTGCTGAGTGTTATGACTTGAAATGACTCATGAACAATTCATTGGGAAATGCACCTTTGGCTAAGTATTAGAAACTATTTATTTATTGTTTGTGGTTGTGCAATTCGGTTCTAAATATTTTTTGTTATTTTTCCTTTGGTTGCACCTAAAATTTATATTAAATTTAAAATTGACGGTGCTTCAGAAGACAATTCTAGTATTTTCTTTTTTCATTATCATTTTAATCTTTAAGTTATAATGTGACTTTTGAAATTCTTTTCAAAATTTTATTACGATGTATTCTGTACTTAACAAAACATATGAATGTAATTCTTATCATTTAAATTTCCTTTATGGGACAAATGATAATTTCATGTTATTTCAAGAAATTTTTTTTAGTAACAACCAATTTTAAATATAAAAATATCACATTATAATTTAGAGACAAAAAAACAATTAATTTACTTTTATGAAGGTATTTTTGTGATAGTTTCTCGTTTTGTATTAGTGTGAAAAGAATTTTTAGGATTAAATTAGTTGCTTGATGTCAAATGTTGGTTAAATAGTGAAATAGATTTTTTATGTCTTGTTTAAGTCTCAATTTTTCAAAAATTGCTTAAATTAGGTTCTTTCATTAAATTTATATCAACGGAAGATACCATATATCATTTAATTTGTAATTTTTTGTTTTTTATTTTTATTTATGTGTTTTAATTTTTTTTTCCACATTGTCAGGTTAATTGTGTATTACATGACACTATCACTTTAATGTAAGAATAATAATGTTATGTATCAATATTAACATCACATATTTAGGTTAGGATTAAGTGTTATTTTCTTATATTCGATTTAGTTTGTAGATTTATTGTTTTGCTTTAGTTCGATTTTTTTTAATTGAACAATGTTGTCATAAAACTAAAACTTTGTATATATAATTGTTATACTAACATTTTTATTAAAATTTATATTTATAAAATATTTATAAAAATAATTTTATGTTTCTACAATCAAATAATATCTTTTGTGAAAAAACATATTAAAAGACAAATATTAAATAAAAAGTGATATTAAACTTTCTTCTTCTTTTCAATCATGCAAGATTTATTGCGTATGCTTTTAAAGAAACATTATTTTCTTTTACTTTTGACCTTTTATAAATAAAGTTCGAGAATTATCAAACAATTTTAGAGATTATGAAAAATTACATGCAACAAATTTAAGTGGATGAGAGATTTGTAAAAGAGGAAATAACTAGCATGACATTTTTATTAAATATTTTTAAAATCTTAACTGTTTAATTAATAAAAACTTGTTTAGAAGTAATTTATTTAAATGATTTCAGAAATATTAAATAAAAATATCAATATCAATAAAAATATTATATTTATACAAAAATAAAATTGGTTTCAATTTAAAAAGAACAACATTACTCCATTTTATAACCATTAGGTCTATCACAATTTTCATCATCAATTTTAATCACTATAATTCAATCCATCGTCAATAAATCCTCAACCCCGCCAACAATCTATTCACCAAAAAAATAAATAATAATAATAATAATAATAATAATAATAATAATAATAATAATGATGATGATGATTATTGTAAAACTCATTTTCTTTTAAAAAAACTCATCTTAACTGTCCCATTTCCTAAAATACGCATGTCCTTCCCTTCCTCTTAAACTTACAAACATTAACAATTTAACTCAACCTTATTCTTCCTTTTTCTGATCTGATTCTCATCTTCTCTTGAATTAGAGGTCACCTTTGAGTTTGTGTCGGAGTTCTCTTTGAATCAAATCGAACAAAATATTCATCTCGTAAGTTAAAAAACTAACCTCTATCTCCTTTTATGTTTTGGGTGTTGATTTCTGCTTTGACCATGATTAAAGCCTCATTCTTCTCCGTGTTCTTGTGTTTTGGACTTCTCAAGGTTGAATTGGGGGTTTTGGTGCTCAAATCTCCCTTTTTCTTCTTGTCAAGTTTGGTCTACGTTTAAGGTAATGGAAGCTAGATTTTGTTGTAATTTCGAAATGAATTGCTTATCTTGGTCTTTAATGGTGTTTTGGTGTGTTGAATTGATGAGTGCATATGAAATTGTGATGGTTTGTGTTATCTGGTTTAGAATGATGAGAACATGTAAATATCTGCTATTTTCGCTCGAGCGAGAGAAAGCTAGCTTAAGCGAAAATAGCCAGAATTCCATTTTGCTCTCTGTTCGAGTTTTAACTCAAGTGAGAATCTCTAACTCAAGTGAGAAAGCCACTAGAACTATTTTTGTTTTTTATTTAATTTTAGCTCAAGCGAGAATCTTTAGCTTAAGCGAGAGCCCCTATCGCTTAAGCGAGAATCTCTAGCTCAAGTGAGAGCCCTTGTCGCTCAAGCGATGAGTCTCTAGCTTAGGCCAAAATGCATCAGAGTTTTAATTCCTTATTTTTAACCTATGATTGACTGTGTTAATTTTAAAAATATGATGTATGAACCTATGCATGAATGGTGTTAGTATTTTGAGACTTGACTTGATATGTTGTTGTAAAATATGTGATTGTTTGATATTTGGAATTTGAGACGAAATTATTTACATGTGAATGTGAAAATATGATTAAGGATGTATATGATTGTGAAAATATTATTGTGAAACTTTGACGATAATTGGTATGTTAATATATACGAGCATTGTTTGTGTTTGACGTGATTTCATGGGTCATATGGGGAGATTTTATGGTGGTATTATTTTAGCCAGTGACGGATCTTGACCAACATCGTTGGAGGAGCCAAAATAATACTCCAAAATTTATACATTTCATTATTGTCACTAATACAATAAAAGTGAATACATAACTTAGTATAACGATAACTAAAAACCAAATCACAAATATCTAAAAGATTGCCCTTCG
>Ga0209589_1011457_pt1 | contig 12482 bp, 15 predicted proteins | sample CowpeawhiteBW_FD_187525 | JGI IMG/M metagenome (GOLD analysis project Ga0209589, IMG submission 187525) | Root nodule microbial communities of legume samples collected from California USA - Cow pea white BW (SPAdes) (version 2) | ecosystem: Host-associated > Plants > Roots > Nodule | place: USA...
AAGTCTTATTTTCTTCTGCTTTTTTTTTTTTTTTTTTTTTTTCTTTTTTTTTTTTTTTTTTTTTTTTTTTTTTTTTTTCTTTTTTTTTTTTTTTTTTTTCTCTCTTTGATTCCTTCTTTTTCTTATTCCCCTCACCCCCTTCCGCAGTGCTATCAAATGTTAAACTTGCTTTGTTGTTGATGGTGAAGCAGGAAATTACTGAAGACTGAAATTACCAAGTAGTTAATGGCATCAACTTCTGGCGTTGGTAACAGCTCAATACCCATCAAAGATGTAGCTTCGAACTTTCGTGCATATCCTCTTCCTCTAGCAAAATATGAGGAAGTTGTAGACAATTCCCAGCTCTTCATGTTTACCTTGGAGAAGCTTCACGCATCTATGGGTACCAAATACATGTAAGCTCCCTGGATATCATTTGGTTGTTACCTATGTATATAAGTATTTTCTTTATTTGCTTTATAAGTGTTCGTACGTGTAAAAACTTTGAGGCCTCCATAAACTGTAAGAGAGGATAGTGAGTTCGCTGGAAAATCTGCAGAGGTGAATTAGTAGAGCTTGTTCTTGATTCTTTCTGAGGATTGGAATGCAAACTTGTTGGGCCATATTCCTGACATCGTGGTCTATAGTTATATATATTGATTTTGAGATTGATATATCTGATGATATTTTGTGGTTCTACCTAAGAAATCTTAGAGGCATTCTTTGCTTTGTCAACTAGTTTAAAATAATGATGATGTTACATTGTCTGAAGCGGGGCCTCAGCATATAATTTGTAGTTTCTGGAAGTATTTTGCCGTCCTAATTAATGTCTTTTAATTGCACAACTTTGAACATTCAGAAGGCCCGGGCCCCTCCCTCAAATACCATTTTTAGTTACTTTTGTTGCATTTGAAATTTGTTGCAGGATTCCTACTGTTGGAGGAAGAGAACTAGATTTGCATCGCCTCTTTGTTGAAGTGACTTCCCGTGGAGGGATTGCAAAAGTAAGATGTGATTATAACTCCCTTTATGTTGCTTTGCTTTTCCATGCCTTAAATTGCCGTGCATGTCTAATGTCCGTGACTGGTGAATTGGAACAAGACAAATTTTCTGGTAGTAACTTTTATTTGTTTTAGCAAAAGGACAAAGAGGTACTGCATACATGTTTCTACTAATTTCATTGAGTAGTAAATAATTGATCGATTAATAAGCGTTACTCCAACCAATCAACAATAAAATCAGTTGGAGGTTTAGAAAAATTAGCTGGGAGAGGATTCTATCAGATTGGATCTCTGACAGAATCTGTATTAAATCAATTTAATATTGCCTGGTGTTCAATGTCGTTCTTCTGAACATTGCGGGTTCCAATAACACAAGGTGTTTTTACTACAAATTTATAGGTAGTTATTGAATATGCACGAAAGCTGGCTGAAATGTTTCCGTTCTCAATGTGAATCTTGTGAATCTCCTTTGTCATTATCTTTTCTTTAATGTTTAAGATCATAGTATTTTATGTGTGAATAAAGTTTCTATGCTTTTGTAAATCTAGTTCAAGTTTCTATGTTTTTGTAAATCTAGTTCAATTTATGTTGTATTTAATATTTTTTCTAGAGTGTTCTCAATTCAAGATTATGATAGAATAATGTTGTGAGAAGTTTTTGGGTATCTATTGTCCTCCATATTTCTATAGCATTTTTGTGTGATATTCTGGCAGAAAACTGTGAATTACCTTCACTATTGTGGTTGTAGTGCTGAAAGTTGTAACTGGTTCATCTGTCTTGCAGATAATTAGAGAGAGGAAATGGAAAGACGTAACTTCAGTCTTCAATTTTCCATCAACAGCTACAAATGCTTCTTTTGTCTTGAGGAAGTACTATGCTTCACTGCTCTACCACTACGAACAAATCTACTATTTTAAATCCCGGGAATGGGACCCTACTGCTCCTGGTAATTTCATTTAAACCGCATTGTTGGTTTGAACTAATGTTAAGGGTGAGTCCGTTCTAATGTAAAATCTTCACTTCTCTTTGACAGATGTTTTGCAGAACCAATCAACCCTGGCAGTTCCTCCTCCAAAAATTCAGTTCCCACAGTCTTTGCCAGAAATTCAACCAGCTGTTTTTCAACAGTCAAATGTTAATGCTGCTAAATTGCCTGAAGGTCTTCACTCTTCTTTTTGTTTTCCGGAAACAATATTAATTGCTGATCACAACGTACTAAGCAAAAGAAAAAAAGGGTTTATTATGGTCATTGTAATTTTTTAGTCTTAGGACTTTTTAATACTATATTTGGAATGATAGAAAATGGTGTGGTGGACTGGAATAGAATGAAATGACAACGGTAGCCATTTATGGATTGCGTAAAGTAGAATGAAACTTAAAGGGATGCTACATCCCATATTCCCTCAATTTGGGGATGCATAGACCAATTCTAATTCTCACCATTTCATCCAACTTTTGAACAATAGAATGCAAAATTTATTACCTTCCCGTTTCCATCATAAAAAATCTAATGAATGGCATAGTAATTCTATTCTTTGTACCGTCCCTTTCCTCTCAACCTATTACTGTATCTCCAAACAGGACCTTTCTTTCATGAAATAGTCATAGTTGAGAGCAAGCTTAGAGTTGGTGTGTGCATGATTAAGTACCTAACGTTTGATATACATGCCAGGTGCCACGATGTGATTTACCAGAAGTAGGTCTAGTGTTTTATCTACCTTTTGAGATTTATGTTCCATGACTTAAATGGAAAGGAACATTGTATCAAACATCAATGCCCATTTTGTGCATTGTTTTATATATATTTTGAAATTTTGTGGCATATTTTATATACGAGCTTGCGTTTATTTGACTGACTATTGATTTGGCTATAATATTAATTTGTATAAAAGATCAATTGCAAAAGGGAGATCTCTTATGAAAGTCTCAGCTTTATCAGAAGTTAACCACTTATTTTATTAGTAACAGTTGAGCTTGTCTTTTTGATTTGGCCGTGGTATTAATTTTTACTAAAGTTCATCTGCAAAACTGTAATCTATTGTAAACTAATGGTTACAAGAAGTTGACCAATTTTTATATTACTAAAAGACTTGAAGTTGCACTTGTTTTTATCGTATGGTTTTTTAATCATCAGCGATTCCATGTCTTTAACTCAGACTGTTTGATTATTTTCATGAGTAGTAATGCTTATTCTCTTGTGGTCTTCAGCAATGGCAACATCTTCGGCTGGATCTCCAGTCATCGGGGTCATTGACGGGAAATTTGAAAGTGGCTATCTAGTTACTGTCACGATTGGTTCAGAGAAACTCAAAGGAGTGCTTTATCAAGCTCCACAGAATCCTATAATGCATGCGTCCCATGGTGCCGCAGCTAATAATACCAACGCTTCTGCTTCAGTGGGTGTTCATCGTCGGAGACGCAGGAAGAAATCAGAAATAAAAAGAAGAGATCCTGCTCATCCAAAACCTAACAGAAGTGGGTACAATTTCTTCTTTGCTGAACAGCATGCAAGACTAAAGGCACTTCACCATGGAAAAGACAGAGAGATTAGTAGGATGATTGGTGAACTTTGGAACAAGTTAAAAGAATCAGAAAAGACGGTAAATAATTTCTTTAATGATATAAGCTTATCATGCATGCATCTTCCTTTTGTTTTTTTCTTGTGTCTTGTGTAATGTTTATATTAATGCACTCAGTTTCACTGTCCTAAAGGTTTATCAAGAGAAGGCCATGAAAGATAAAGAGAGGTACAGAGCAGAAATGGAGGATTACAGAGAGAAACTGAAGATGGGTCAAGTTATCAGTGACGCCGTGCCCCTTCAGCAACGACTTCCTGAAGGAGATGCAGACATGTTAGATGTTGACTTAAAAACGGATGAAGCTGAGGCAGATTCGCTTCAAACTCCAGAGGAGAGTAGTTCCGGTGGAAGTGATTATGAAGATTATAATAAAACTGCAGAAAGAGGTTTTGATATGGATTCATTACCTGTAATAGGAATGGGTGCAGAAACAAGCTATTTGGGTTCGGAAGATAAGTCATCCAAAGGAGGTTTATGAGCTTCTTTTTGGGTGAGAGGGATTAGCTGGCACTGACTTTTAGCAGAGACTTTCTTACCTGATAATGTAGAAGCTGAGATATGAGTTAGGATTAAGTTGCAGTCGTTAACTGTGAGTTTTGTCATTTCCATGTTTTAACTTCAAGTGGTTCATGTTGGCATCATGCTCTATATGCTATATTGCTAGTGTATATTTGGCATGTTGACATGGATCTTGTAGCTAATGATGGAATCCAGAAGTCCGCTCAGTCACTCTGTTATTAAGTTGAGCGTGACCAAAGAATAAAATGTTGCCTACTTATTTTGTACTTATTCTTTTGGTCACTGATTCTCTGGATGGAGAACTATTCAGTCAAGAGACTAAGGATAAGGTGGGAAAACTATTAGTTCTCTCGGATTATTGAACTTGTTTAGTGGTTTAGATTTCAGAAAACATGCCTGGAAAGTTATATAATATGCTGCAAATGATTCTTCGAGAGATGTAATAACTCTCCTACCACTAACATGATTTTACTCAACAATGGCATTAGTTTCAGAGGAAAGATTGTTGCCCTCTTTATGTATTGTTTCCATATTTTAGCAATAATTAAGCATTAAACAATTATCTTTACTCCATCTCAGCAATTTTTATAAATTTCACCAGTTCATTGTGAACTAATTATTTTTTATAAATTAAAATAGAATTTAGTATAAATGCATTAGTTTTGAAATAAAAGATTACATTGTGAACTAACGAAAGATTGTCATGTATGATAAATTCTTTCAAGTCTTTAACTAAATAGTTATTTGAAAAATATCTACCACAACTACTGACCATATATTCTTTAAAAAAGGTGATTTTAAGAAATAAAAATAGAAATACTCCGACGAAAAATCCCTTTCTCTCCTAAGAGAAAAAAGTCCTTAATATAATGAAAATTCTTAAATCCTTCTTAATATTAATAAAAAATCTTACAGGAGAAATCTCGATCACTAATTCTTATCTACTCTTTTTGCTCTCCACATAACCCTATACCAATGGCTTAAATGCTTCAAGAAGAAGAGCTTTGAAAGAGATTCTCGTTGCAGCAGTTGTTAAAGTGTCAGAATAAAGTTAAACCTTATTTATTGTAAAAGAGTACAGAAAAGACAACATGCAAACGTCCAAATACATTAAACAATCCGAGAGTTATTCCTTCTACAGATGCTTGGAAAATATGGCCTCAACAACACCTTGAGCAATCGGATGGTAACACTCACGGGCCTCTGAAAATAGTGTTTTGGCAAATACTTTACCATCTTCGTTCCCACCGTCTTTCACAAGAGCAGTATAAAGTGGACGAAGATATTTCATTCTCCCAACTCCTTTTAAGGTTTTCTCCACTTCATTGTAGTAAGTTTTGCATCCACATGAAATAGCCCTTCTGAGAAATGCCACCTTTACCTCGTAATCTTTAGACCCAGATAGCTTGTAGCGTGAATCCAAGTCTACCAGCTGCATGGCATGCATTGTACCAAAGAATTATGATGGAATAACACAGGTAACATATGTGAAATGAAGAATATGGATGTTTTGAACAAACCACTATGTTCAATATGACAGAATACGATGTTTATCTAAATGATGTTACCACAAGGAATCTGAGAAAACAGTATTAACCTGAGAAGCTTCAATGGATTTCGGCAAGTTGTCCAAGTAAAGCTCCCACTCCTGACCTTGCCAACCAGCAACTTCATCTTCCCTTGGCATCCTCCCATTTATGAACTCATTTGCCAGTGAAACAATCAATTTATAAATAGTTGAATCAGGTTCATGAGCATCAGGAGGAATGCCAGTACCTTCCGTCCACAGCACCAAGTCAATCTTGTTCTCTATGCCAGGTATGTTAGCTTTAAGGAAATCAAGGAATGTTTCAGTATCAATTGATTGGAACTTGAAGGTAGCAATATATTTCTTCAGAAACTCATCGAATGCTTGTCTCCCAACCTGTCCCAACCACACCAAAATTAACAACAAAAAACTCAGTTCCAACAAATTTGGTTAAGTTTAGCTCCAGAATGACAAACAGACCATGCACACGTTTTGCAACCCAAAATGAAAAGAGAAAAAGAAACAGTCTCAAAGTATGAACATAGTTTAACAATTAATACTTTTAGTTAATGCAGAATCTCTGCAAAACAAAAACAAATATCAGGAATTTGATGCAAAGTGGGCATGTCACATCAGAACAAGGAAAAACAAATTCAGATACCTGTCTTTCAATGCGCCATAAGAACTGGAAACCTTTCTCATATGGAACCTGAGAATACACATCATCTGGGTCAATTCCTTCCTGATTATTTTTTAGCTTTGTAAACTCCAAGTTGTCCTTGAACCTCTCAACATCCTCGTTCAAACCCCTCCAACCAATTCCAATATTCAATGCGGCTCTTTGTTCTCCTTGTACAGCCTCCACAATCCTCCTCTCCGCATAAGTAGTGAAGCCCTGGAATCACAATCAGGAATGATTTCACCATCACAGATTCAACTTTGTTCAGAGAAACCACAGAAGAATTATGTTTATGAATTAAAAATCCATCATCAAACACCAGAACACTATTTGTTTCTCCATGGCAACTTGTCAAATACTGAGACTAGAAACAGAAAAACCAAAGCTAGATGCTTTTCAACAATCAATGTCCTTTTAAATCAGAACTGCACATATAAGTCTGTCTTTCCACAACTTTTATTATTTTAGAAGGATGAACTCAATGAATTAGTCTAATTAGGCTTTCACTTCTCAAACACAAAAAAAGACATAACTTGAAAGCATAAGCACAGCACCAAAAGTATTGATGTTATAGTTAAGTCTTTTTAAGATTGGCTCTAATTGGAATGGATTTATTTTCTGATGTTGTTTACTCTAAAAACAACTAAGTAGTACAGATATAAACTTTACATAAATTTGCTTTAATGAAAAGTCAATCCTGGACCCAGAATAGAGCTATTCAATGTCTGAATGTCCACTTATAATTACGTTAGCCAGTATGTCTAATGTTTTTTATGAAGAAAAGTCAATTGAAGCCACTAAACCAAGCTGATATTTTAGACATCTAACTAAACAAGAATTTTCCGATGACATGACATGAAACCAAACACCCAGCACAATACCTCGTTCAGCCAGAAATGTTCATTGGTCTTGTTGGTAATCAAATTCCCAGTCCAACTATGAGCAAGCTCATGAGCCACAACCTGCGCCCCGGTCGCATCGCCCTTAACAACAGTGGGCGTCAAGAACACCATCCTTGGATTCTCCATCCCCCCATAGGGAAAACTAGGCGGCAAAACCAACAAATCAAACCTCTCCCAATCGTACGGTCCGAACAGCCTCTCCCCTTCCCTGATCATGTCCTCCGTCCCGGCGAACTCCGCCGCCGCCGAGTCCAACACAGCGGCCACATCCTCCGCGTACACCCTCGTCCTGGGCCCCACCTCCCTATTCCCAAGCGCCCCGACAGCGAACGCGAAAAGGTAAGGCGGCACGGACTGCTCCATCTCGAACTCCTCCACCACCCTCCCTTCCGCGCACCATGGAGAGGGCGTAGCGACGTCCAAAGCGTCGTCGTTTTTGGGCGAACGACGCTGGACGTGGCGCGCGGCCATGACAGCGGACAGCTCCGAAGGGATGTTGAGGCGTGCGGAGTAGCATATCCGGACGGCGGGGGTGTCCTGGCAGGGGAAGACGGAGCGCGCGTGGATGGCCTGGCATTGGGTATAGACAAAAGGGTGCGACTTGGCGAAGGTTTGGGGTGGGAGAAGCCATTGGAGTGCGGAGGAGGAGGGGGAGGTGGAGTAAGTGATGAGAAAGGATGAGTGATCGGAGAGGGTGACGGAGAGCTCCGACCCTTTTATAGGGTCCGGCGAGGAGAGAGTGAAGGGGAGAGAGGCTCTGCTTGTGGGGTCGATCACGCCATGGATGGTGAGGGACCTCGTGTCCAGGGAGAATGGCCCTTGATGTGGCTTTTCCAGACGGAAGAGCACGGAGGCGTGAATGGTGGAGCTCGAGAAGTCGACGTACAGACTCAGGGACACGTGCTTCGTCCGTGTCTGCGATGCCTTCGTGAACGAGTGAGGGTCAAGCGCTGCCATTGCAGTTAACTTCAAACTCTCTGTTTCTCTGTTTCTTAAAGTAAAAATAAAAGCACCGACAAAGCTTTATTACCTGTCTAAAGTAGCACTAAGAACAATTCGTTTATGCTTTAAACTTAATTATATTAACTTTAACCGAAAGGGTTTTAAATGAAGGGGCTGATCAAGCCCAATGAAGAAGTGGGCCTGGGCCGTGGAAGTAAAGAAGCAAGACGGCCCATAGTTGATCCACACTAACGTGACCAACGAAATCGCGAATATTTGCAATCGCGCACGCGCAGCACAGAAAGAGGGAAAACAAGGTGAAGAAGAAGGAAGAAAGAAAAAAAGAGTTGGGTGTGGTAATTGGTTGAGCGAAGGAGAAAGAGAAATGGACGACTACACGAGGGAAATGATGGACCTGAAGACACTGGTCACTCGCACTCTCGAGAAGAAAGGCGTTCTCGCCAGGATCCGTGTACGTAGATACATGAACACATTCACTTTCCTTCGCTTAGGGTTTCTTCTTTCTAATTCCCCACCGTCTAGATCCATTCAATTTTTCCGCAACGGGACTTAGGGTTTTTGTTGCATTTTTTATTTTTGTCTCAGGCCGAACTCAGAGCGAGTGTGTTCGAGGCCATCGAAGAGGAAGATCGTGTGATTGAGAAGGACCAAGGTCTACCTCCTGCATTGCTTGGTAGCTGCAACGATCGAGCTAAACAGCTTCACGCTTCTCCTCCAGGTTCCTTTCTTCCCGCCCTTTTCTCGATCCCTAACCCTACTTTCTTGCTGCTCTTGCCGTCTTTCAATATTCCTTCGCCGTGTTGTTACTTTACATGGCCTGAATATATAACCAGCTTCCATTACGGTTGTTACTAGTTGTTCCTCTGCTCTTAATACTTCCGATCCGATTTGTCAATTGTGCATGAAAATTGGCTTCCTATTGCTAGTTATATGTGGCCATAAATGAATTTTTAGGTTGCCGTGCAATGGAAATGAATGCACCGCATTACTAGCTATGTTTCGTTTAAATTTGGTATTTGCTGTGCAGGTAGGCTCCTTACGGCGATGATATGTGAGTACCTTGACTGGGCGCAGCTCAATCACACACTAAAAGTTTACCTTCCGGAATGTAATTTGGTAATTAACTGTTTTTATTTTTCCATCTAGTTTGTGTGTTCATTTAATTCCGTTGTAAGGCTTTTGGCTGTTTTTTTTTCGTTTTTGCAGGAAAAAGATTTTTGGAAGACGGAACTTAAGGAGTTTAGTGCCAAAAATGGTTATGATCTCAACAGAAACAGAGATAGTCCTCTACTCTTGGATGTGCTTGAAGGATTTTTGAAGCTTGAGGTTTTTCAATCAGCTGCTTTCATTGTTTTTTTTTTTCCATCCGTGCTTTTATTTTGTGCTGATCTATCTAGATAATGGTTCTTCTTCTAGATCGTGCTTAGAGGGATTTTGGATCCTGAAATAGTATAGGAATCAAGGCCCGGTTGGATTGAACATTTGCAGGGAGCCTTTATTGGAAATATTTGTAGTACTTCTGCTGGGCTATCTCCAAGCCTTGTTGCAATAGGAGCTATGTAGAAATGTTACAGGGTCTTCTGGTTAGATTAATTTTGATTTTAAGAATTGTTAAATTTATATTGAAATTTTCGTGAATTCAACGTTGTTAATTTGGAAAGGAGACTGTTCATTGCAGTTAAGGTTGAGGAGATAATGATACATAGGCTAAAGTCACGATCTTCCTTCCTTACTACTATTATTAATTATGACTTGGAATTTCTGAGTATATAGGTTGCATCAGTATAAAAGTAGCCTGGATTGAGTTATTATCCTTCTGCTATAATCTAATTTTCCGGGTGACTCTTCTTTGATTGAGTTGTGTTGTGCTGTGCTCGTGCAAATATGTTATTATGAGGACAAGCTAATGTGTTGAAAGAAAAAACATGGCAGATTTTTTCTTAAAATGGTGTAGATAGTTGTTGGCTACTTAATGTTGATGATGCATGATAGTATAGTGGGGAAATCGTCGTTTGTCATGTGCAGTGTTTGAAGTTAATGATACGAAACCCTAGGTAGGCCATTTTTTGTGCAAAGCACAGTTAGTACTTCATAGAATGCTGCAAATGTGTACTGACTTTTGATTAATCATGTGATGAATATGCTTCTGTAGAATTTATCCCAAGCAAGGGCTAGTGGTAGGAGATATACCGCTTCAGAAACTGAGTCTTTACCAAACTCCGACTCACGGAATTCCCGTAGGCATTCTTCCTCGTCTGTTGCTGGTGGCTTACCTCCACTGGGAAGGTGCAGAACTGACCTTATTTCTCTTCAAGTTGGTCTAGTATTACTTTATTATTTTACTTATTTATATTTGTAGATGTTCACAATTTCATTTCTGCTAGACATTTTTTTATAACTCACCTATTTGTTGCAGGGCTGTTCCTTCATCCCAGGCATCATCTGGTGGGTATTTTCTGTAATTGACTTTTTTACCTAAAGTTATTTGCGTGCTTGAAATTTCCCTTAATTTACACTCTAGCATTCAGATAGAAGAGGAGGATCTTCCATGTCTGCCTATAGGAAGGATGAGTACAATTGGCGATATGACAGTGATGAACTTGCTGAGGACATAATTCAAACATCAGGTGCATTGGAAAATCTTCAATTAGACAGAAAAGCTCGGAATCTAACATCTTCTTGGCGGTTCGTCTTGATGCAACTCTGATCTTATTCTTTTTGTTACCAAGCACAAAGCATTTAATATTTTCGATTTTATCACCCTCTGAATGGTTTGTCTAGATATTAAGAAACGTTATTGTCTTTGTTTGTAGACACGCTGGTGATGGAATCAATGAGGACGATGGCAGGGTTGATCACGTGTAGTAGGGACAGACATTGCTTGCCTAGTGCAATCTGCTCCTGTATTTTAATGTGTATTCTTAGTTTTCTGCCTCTGATGATGATTGAATGAGCCTAATTTGATGTAAGATCATTTAATTGTGATGTGCTTTAGTGTTTTTTATGAGCTATTTTTTCTCCAAAATTTCCCTTTTTGGCTTATATGTGACAATTTTATTTAGTTTCCATGATTTTTGCTAATGCTTTAAGGGCCATATATTTTCAGCATCTAGTAAAAAATATTTGCTGGAGCTAGAATCCTAGGCGGGCCTTCCTTCCTATGTTCTGCCGATTGCTTCGGCGATACAAAAGTATCTCCCCCTTCTTTTCTCATGATTGAATATATGGACTTTGAATTTTATTTTTCATGAGAAATGTTATCACTTTTTTCATACACGGAAATCTTAACAATCGTGAAAAAGGAATAACTTAATTTTATTTAATTGGTGAAAGCATGAAAATGTTTATTTTTTTTATAAATAGAAGTGTAACGGGTTATATTTATTACAATTTTAAACTCGTTACCGTGTTAAATTATTAAAAGTAGACTAATATATTTTCAGTGACTCAGAAAATTTTATTGAAAGTAATTTTTTAAAAACTAACATGAAAACTTACCTTCTGTCGCCAAATTTCAACTAGTTTTATCCTACTACCTTTTACCCCTCTCTAAGGTTTAGCTTTGATACAGTGTTTGATCTGGTGCCTCTAGTGTAACTGTTAGCAGCGTATCTCGCACGAATTTTCTTAGTTGTAACGTAACTTAGTCACTAACCAAACACTCGCCTCTAAGATTGTAGTGCTTTAGTTTATATTAAAACTCAGAAGATTGTATTACTTTAGTTTTGAACTATTGTTAATTCTCTAGAAGTTGCCCGTGTAAAGGACTACATATCTTACATACAAAACCCAACAGTATAATTTACTTCGAATTCATACATTCTTCACACTTCATTTCAAAAGGAACAATTCAACGTAACGCAGTCGTGTACTATGTCGATCTCACGTTACAGCGTGATGGCTCTAATCGAGTTCAGTAGGTAAAATATGTAATTAATATGTTGGGAAGTAAGTTCAACAACCAATATACGTAACTAATGGGAAGTAAGTTCAACAACCAATATACGTAACTAAGGGCTAATTACTTGTAAATCTCTTTCCGTTTTTTCCAACAGGACAGGCAAATGAAATGATGTTCATATTTCTTGAAATTTAATATTTTGATTTATATAAACTTCTCTTGATTTATATAACGATGTAATTAAGGTTGTTCAGAATTAGAGATGGCAAATAAACCCGTGCCCGTGGGTATCACCCGAACCCGTTCCCGTTTTGACGGGGAATCCCCGCTTTGACTGGGTATGGGTATGGGTATGGGTAATACCCGAAATTTTCAACTGGGGATGGGGATGGGGATGGGGATATATATATACCCGCCCAAATACCCGTCCC
>Ga0209589_1011459_pt1 | contig 12480 bp, 7 predicted proteins | sample CowpeawhiteBW_FD_187525 | JGI IMG/M metagenome (GOLD analysis project Ga0209589, IMG submission 187525) | Root nodule microbial communities of legume samples collected from California USA - Cow pea white BW (SPAdes) (version 2) | ecosystem: Host-associated > Plants > Roots > Nodule | place: USA...
AACGGAAAGGACCTAATTGATACTAATTTACAAAAATGAGGACCTTATTGAGACTAATAAAAATACGAGGACCAAATTGAGATTCTGCAACAAAAACGAGGACCAACGGAGTATTTTAACCTAAATAATAAATTTCGTCTTAAGAGATAGACAATATTTCTCTATTTTGAAAAAAAAAAAATAGAACTAAATTGAATCAAAAGGACATGACTAAATTGAAACAAATATACATATGTGGGACTAAATTGAAATCAATAAGATGACACTTGGTAGGAACACTAACACGTGACAGTACATTGCCACGTGATATTGACAGTGTTACATGTCACACTAGGAACCTGACACGTGGCAAAAAAAAAAACTAGAGATGAACACGTGACACGCCGTTAAGGGCGTTATTTGTTCTAATAAAAACCTAATTGAAGATTTTTTTAAAAGTTGGAATGCAATTGACATCTTTTTAGAAGCGATACCAAACTGACACATCCAAATAGGAGTAGGTATCATCCAACTAATTAAACCTATTCGAAATAAATATACTAATCTATTATCGAGGTAGAAAAGAAAAAAAGAAGAAGAAAGGAAATAAAAAGCTACAATTATTGGAATTAAGAAAGATGACTGAATTTGCTTGAAATTTTTATAGTATATATGTGATTTATGCAAGAAAAAAAATTAATTATGTTATTTCAAATCTAAGACGACAAAATTTATAAATAAATTTTTATTTAATATATTTTAAATATTAATTAAATAAAAAATTACATACTTAATTTTTTCACACTTAATTAGTAATTTAATTTTTATATTTAGATTTTTTATTTGTTTTTCTACATAAATAAATAAATAAATAATATATATATATATATATATATATATATATATATATATATATATATATATATAAATGAATAAAAATTCAAGGACCAAATTACTAACTAAGTCTTGCATCACATATTATATAATTAATATTTTATTATCGAAGAAATGAAAAAAATAAATAACATTGATTTTATATATCATTATTTTAATTTGTTTTAGGTTATGTTTAGTCTACGAATTATGAAATTTTAGGGATTTACTAATTACTAGTTATAATAATCTCCCATAAATATATGTAGCTATAAAGTCATCACTCATATTTTTAACATCTATACATGCATGATGAAAAAAAAAACTGAATACTTAATTTTGGTGATCTAATTTTATTCAAATTTTAAAAAAGAACCCTAGTTATTTATTTTTTTAATTTGGTCTTTTAAATTTTTAAAAATATCTAATTTGATCTGTTTTACTATGTTTGATAAGAATGAGAGTTTTTTCTACATATTCTTACGAGGTTGAATTATATCTTACAAAATCTTTTGAACAATTTCAATGGTTCACTGATTGACTTTAAATGAAAAATTGTCTTCGGATCATGAACGAATTATGCGGTACTTGCAAAAGATACTTAGATTTCAAAGTCAATATGAGATATAAACTATCAAAGGATTAATGTTAGATAAAATAATGTAAACATTTATTTCGTAAAATCTATTTTTTATATTAAAATTTATGGACTTTAGAAACTAATTTAAAAATCAATTATAATTTTTTTATTTATTATAGTAATTATTTTAATAATTAATAATTTTTCGTTGAAAATTTTTGGTAATTAAAATCAATTGATAACGTCATATTTTCTTATAATGTTATTTCTGAAAATCAATTACCTCCCCATTTAATGAAAATATTTTCCAAAAATTTTTGACAGGTTGGGAGGTGAAATTTGATTTGGGATTCACGAAGCTTTAGCCAGATATTTATTGACTTTATTTTCTTACCCTTTTTTGGCTTCATATAGCTAGTGGGTTTTGGACCATAGTGACAGTGTCATAGTGACGTCGAATGCACCAGAATGTTAACGGCACTGTGATGGTGAGGGAAGACTCTGGAGGTCAAACAAATCTACCACTAAAAATTTAGGCACTCGTGAAGATTAAAATAAATAGTTAATCCTTATATTTTAAATTATTATAAACATTTTTTACAATTTACATCACATAATATTGTTCATTATTTAAATAAATTATCTTAAATCATTTAATTATAAATTATAAAACTAAATAAAACATTTTATTTTCATGGATAAAAAACTAAATCATATATTTAAACTTATGAAACTAAATTAACTTTGAAACTTTCTTCTAAAATTTTGAACATGGATAAGAACTCCACGCGGAACACTGAGAAGTGGATAAACTTTGTTGACCATGCCTTCAATCACGGGGACAAGTGATTAAAACCTTTTCAGACATATTAGTTGACGATGATTTACTGACAACTGATTAAAAACACACTTTGAATAAAAAATGGTGTTTTCTAATGAAAAATTATGTTTTGACAAAAAATTAATTGAGAAACTTTAAAGTTTCTATAAATTACAATTACATCACTAGATCATTGCATTGAATATACAATCCCGAAGACCTCTAAATTAGCACACAACTTAATAAAATTTTAAAACAAATCTAAAAGCAGTAATCGTGCAAACATATTTCTCTAACACAAACCTAAAGATCCCAATAGTCAAAAAGAACTATATGTTATGAACACAACCTATAAAATTTAAGTTCGATCCAACGAAACAGAAATCATAATTTTCCTAAACTGCTCATAGCAGGAAAAATACAATGGTACCTGGCTCCCTTAAACTGGTTCCCAGCACCCTACACTTGATGCATTGGTGCCCAACGGTGTCGTGACAGTGTCTCACTGTCATAGGGGCGCCCAAACTCACAAAAACACTCAACAATGCATATCTTATGGTTTTAAAGATATTCCAACGCTTTCTCTCAAAGTTAACACCATCAATACCACTATCAACTCTAAACACCATGAATACCACACATCAAAGATTAACCTATATTTTACTCTACCCCAAAATTACGGGTTTACGCAACAGTACAGGAAGAGGCTTTGGCAGCGGTTATTTTTCATATTCTGCACCGATTCTCGGACCGAAACATATTAGGACGAGGTCAAAGGAGGATCGCTTTTGACCTCGGTTGCGAACCGAAGTCATAGAACCCTCTTCTGCCTCGGTTCGAGGGTTCCCGAGGCCGTAGAGCACCAACTTTATGTTTCGGTTTAGGCCTAACCGAAGCCATACGTGCAACATATTTTTAATTTTTTAAAAAATTCGCTCACCTTTTGGCCTCGATTTTAGTTTGACCCGATACCATATGTGCAACTTCGCTCACCTTTTCGTATTGAATCTCAAACGGGAAACTAAGGCTAACTCACAAATCAAACAAATATTTAAGTAAATAATAAACCACATATATATAACATATTACTAATACATAATAGACAAAAAAATCTTACAAAATAATAGAATTAGGAATCTGGGAGCGTGAAAATTGAATGACAATGGAAGATGATGCACACCCACGATACTGAGGTCTTCAAGAGCTATAAGAGACAATAAAATAAATAAGATCGAGACAGTAAAAATAGCAAAAGAACAACGCAAAAATCAACCAAAAACCTCATCAAAATGCAAAACAATTACCTAAATCATAAAAAGATATACAAAACAAAAAAAAATAACGCATTATGAATTTACCCCGGAGAGAATTGGCGGTGCGACGGTGGCTGGAAATGGTGAAGGAGACGCAAGATACTCACCGGAGCAGTGGCACGGAGCAGCAATGCAACGGAGGTGAAGTGGGGCGACGGAGGTGCGACGGAGGGCGCAACGGAGGGCGCAACGGAGGCGCGACGGAGGGCGCAACGGAGGCGCGACGGAGGGCGCAACGGAGGCGCGACGGTGGCAGAATCTACTTGCTTTTCACCTGCTATTCGGTGGCGGAGCAAAACCGGCAACGCTAGCTTCGTGGACGGAGGCGCAATTGGCGATGGAGGGCAACGAAGGGCGCAATCGTGACGGAGGGCGACGGTGGCGGAGAGCGAAGCTTTGCGTTCGCGAGAGAGAAGATGAACAGTGATGGGTTCGCGCGATTTGGGAACCTAAATAAACGATATGGCCTCGGTTATGTAAAGACCCGAGGCATAAAGTATTATAGGCCTCGGTCCTTTGCCACCCGAGGCCAAATCATTTGTTGTCAGTGGTAATTTTGTAATACTGGGTCCACTGACGGGTTATAGGCTTGGTTGATGGAGAACCGAACATAAAACGAGTTATATGCTTCAGTTGATATGGGACCCGAGGCAAAAAAGTTAGAAAATTTTCAAAAATGCCACCGCCTCCTTATAAGCTTCGGTCCCGCAATAACTTAGACATATAAGACGAGTTAAAAATCCCAATCTACACCCGTAACGGTTCAAAATTCTAAAACACCATTAATTTAAAACAGTCTACCAATTTTGGTAAAACTCAAAATCTGCCACATTCATTAATACATTCACTTTAACATAGACCGAACACAATTTATCAATGTTATCAATAAAATATATTCTAACATCGTACAAAGTATAAACACATAATCAACCACAATCAATTCTCCTTTCATAATTCCACCAAGCTTAACTTCCAACACATCACAGTTACTAAAACCATAAATACACATTCCAAAAGGATTATCTTCCTATACACCAAATATTTAACCACCGACACACAATAGACTCATCAATCAAAATTTATTTCTTTGGACCTTATATAAAAGAACAGCGCGCCTCAAATGCCAAACCAAACCATAACTTAATAATTAAACAGCAAAACCCGTAAACCCTTCTACTATTATTTCCTATAATATATAATTATAGTATATAATGATAAAATAACAATTCACCAAAATCTCCACAACTACATAAAAAAAACCATCCCGCAAGATTTCAGCTTTTAATACCTATTACAACAATTTTTATCCCAAATAAAACAATTTTGCATACACATGATAATTCTACCACTAAAATAAAAGACATTCAATTTGTAATATATATAGCATTGGCGTTTTATATTCCCGCATAAATAAATAAATGTTTTCACCTTAATATAAGCATTTCTATATTTCTATATAATGTCCATATATAATCCTTCACACCACTGTCGCTAGAAATCAAATTCTAGATTTATACATACTATATAATAATATAACACGTGTTTATCATACACCCAAATAATTTATTCATTCTATAATACAATATACGCATATATAATATAAACCTATTAATTTATTTTAAAACATAATTTTAATCCAAAAAAAAGTTTATTTTTTTAAAAAACTCTCGTATAAACTAAAATAGATAATCTCCTTGCATCAAAAGCTTAATCCTAAAATACATTTCACAATTTCACCATAAATTCATCTACTAAAACTTAATTATCGTATTATACTCATCCATCGGTTATACCACCAAACAATTTCTCATTAAAACCTAAACTATCCATAAAAAATAAATTAGAATTAATTTTCACATAACTATCATAATCAGCTTATAATATTAATAGCACTATTGGAATTGAACCAAAAACCTCCTTCACTGACAAGCTCTAAGCTATGCTAGACATCTTTTTATCATACCATCCACATAATAATTTAAATAAACCATAAAGTTACATGTGATAGTAACTATTCACCATTTATTGACAATTTAAATGTAAAAAAGATCAAATTGACCACAATTTACAAAAATATTATGACTATTTTGAATCTTTCAAAAAAAGAGGACCAAAGAAAATAAAATTTACAAAAATTGAAACCAATAATGTATTTAAACCATTTAAATATAAACCTTCATCCATTTAATTTATTTAACCAATTTAAAATATTTTTTTCTGATCTTATAGTAGTAGAACACTCTTTGCAATTCTTTTTAGGACCAACAATAACTAAGCAAAAATATGAAACAGTTAATACAAATACTTATAGCAAGTTCAAATCAACTCAATTTGACTTTTGATTTGGTTAGATTAGATTCAAACTTCAGTTTAAGCGAATTGGAGACAACATTAGGTTGGAATGACTTGACCTTTAATCTTACAGTGAGGTCAAACCCATTCTTCCTCTAACTCTAATCCATTTTAAGAGTGAACTTTTGGGATTAGGGTTTATTTTTATCCATTCCTTTAGTGGTTCTATAAAACGAAAGTTTTTCAAAAGTGGACTGAGATCGAAAAAAAAGTAAGATTAAAACATAAACACTGGATCAAATTATAAGATGTCTACAAGAAAAAGAGACACGATACACAAAAAGTGAGGTCTCCAGTACTTTTCTAATAATTGTTAATAAAGGAGAAGTGTCGTCGACCTACACGTTACACTGAATTTTGAAATTAATTATAAAGTCTCGATTACTAAATCAATAAATTAATTTATAAATTAGAGTATAATATTATAGTCATTATTCACATGTCAATACCTTGTAATTGTTGACATATGACTATATAAGTTTTTTTTCCAACAGTATTCGATTACCTACCCATGATTTTTTTTTTGTTTACCTACAAAATTTTGTGATTGGTTTTGTTATTACAAGAGATAAGGTAAAAAACAAACTTGTCCCACATATTTTGAATCTATTATAAGGTAACTTTGCTATCATTGATATAATACAAGATAATAGAAATAGTCGTATACAACATGATACAACAGACATCTATATAAATACATTATAAGGGGGACTTGAATTTATTTGTTCACTTTTACTTTGATTTTCTTAAAGAATACATTTATTTTAGTCGCCTGAATCAAGCGATAAAGATGTTGAAATCATTTTTATGGCGGCGCTGCTACCTTGTCCACTATCCTTGGACTCATTAGAACAATACATGTCTTTGACAATCATAAACAGTGCCACTATGAATGCGTAGTCTACGTTCGGATACACCAAGACATTGAACCCACCATTATTCTCCATCTACATCACAGAGAAAAAAACATGCATATATTATTAGCCTAGTACTTTTAAATTTTTCTGCTTATAAAAAACATGCATCTAACATAAGTGTAATCAGTCATACTTTGGCTATAACGGTAGGAGATTCACCGACATAAACAGTGCACGAGTGTTTACTTCCATAAATTATCACTCTAAAGTCACTTTTCTTCTCCTCTTTGTTCCCTGCCAGGAACACGTTCAATTTAGTAATCCCAGAAGGGGTCGTCGACGATTTCTTCACTTCCTTCACCGAAAATAGCAAATCAGACGAATCATTGCTTCCACCCTTCAAAACTTTGAATTGCTCACGCAAGCTCATAATCTGCATAATACAAATTAAGAATAAGAACACAACAAACTTAGTACTGTATAACAAAATAGGTCATCTAACATTCAGTGGTTAGAATGAAAATTTTCACTTGAGAATGATTATAGTTAGATGCATGAGGAAACAAACCTTGTTGTAGAAAGTGACGATGGGTTTTTGTGTATCATCGTATAAGACACGACGGTCGCGAAGTGAGAAAGAGGTATCGTCCATATAGAAGAGACGATCATCCTTTTCACTGTAAGCGACTCCTTTTTCAGTATTAATTTGTATACTGACAGATTCAGGAACACAGTATAAAGGATTGATCACTGAGATTTTGTCTGCCATTAATGGAACCAAAGTGTCTTCATGTCATGTATATCTGTTGTATATCGTAATATATAGAACAACACGGTTGAAGTTTTCCATTTGCAAATACAAAATATATATATATATATATATATATATATATATATATATATATATATATATATATATATATATATATGTGTGTGTGTGTGTGTACGACTAATTCAAGATTTTGGCAGCATTACTGAACAAGTTATTGAATAAAAGTGATCTTAAAGAAGACTAAACAATCAAATATGCACTGCCGCAATAATTAAGTATTCATTTGGATAGAATAAAATAGATGGTTTAAACTGAAATTGAAATTCTATCAAAATTAAGGTTAGACTTAGTATGTGCATTTTAAAAAATAAAATATATTTGTCAACTTGTTGGATAAGATATTCTAATTTTGACATGAATAATTAATTTAATTATTCGTATTAAATCTCATAGAAAAACTAAAGTTAGCATTATATATATACATGAATATAAAATTAAATATAAATTAAATTATTGTATGAAAAATAGAGTACATCAATTGAATGTATACACACTCTAAAGTTGAACTAAAATACGTTTAAATGATTTAAATAATTTAGACACTGTACTTTAAGTTATTTAAAATATTTACTCAAAGAGACTAATTTTAGTCAGTATGTTTTAAACAATTTGAAACGTTTTCCTCGGTTTGATTTCAGAGTTTCTTGATTTTTCAATTTATAAATAACTTATTCTTGCAGATAAATATATAACGTTGACTATAATTTTCTAATTTTTAAAATTTCTAAAATTTTAAACAATAATCAACTAAAAATTTAGTCACTCAGAATATTAAAATAAATATATAATCCTTATATTTTATTATAAACATGTTTGATAATGTAAATCACATGATATATATTTACTCAGTCTAAATACATATTATCTTAAATCATCTAATTATCAATTATAAAACAAAAGAAACATTTTTTTTTAAATTAAATAATATACTTACACTTATAAAGCTATATAAATTACATAATATTTACTCATACTAACTGAATTATCATAAATCATTTAAAGTTATAAAACTAAATAAAACATATTTTATTTTTATGGATACAAAACTAAATCATATGTTTACAGTTATAAAACTAATTAATTTTAAAACTTTATTCAAAACTTTTCATAACCATCAATATGAAACATCCAAGTATTAATTGTTTGTGTTTGAATTTCCAAAATTAATCACAATTACAATTTCAACAATATTATAAAAATATAAAACACTGCCTTTAATGAGATACATTCATCAAATACTTAAAATAATATTGCAGTGTAATGAAAAAACAAATTTCACCATACAAAATGTGATTAAAGAGAACCGCAAGCCTAAACTATTGACGTAGTCAAAACCGCAAGCCTTTCGTTTGTTCATTCTTCGCAAGTACGACGAAGAAGATAAAGTAATTACTTAGAAAAGTTGGCAAAAATAATGTAAATTTGTCTACCAATTTTTATTTTTATTTTTAATTTTTTTCATCGTTCATTCAACTTTACAAAATTCATTGACGTTGATGATATATCTTTTACTTGTGCAGATGGGATCACTTATTCTGCAAAACTTTGGGAATAAAATGAAATCTTTTTAATAAGTTTAGAATGATTGACACTGGACATAAGAAAAAAAATGAACGAGAAGGTGTTATGTCATCAGTCATTAGCTTTGTCGTTTATACATGAACTACGGGTATATCTTTTCTTCTGTTTTCTTTATACCGTCATTATTATGCCTCTTTATAATATATTGATTTAATATAATAAAAAATTCTTAATACATTTTAAAATATCTATCGAAAAAAAAAGTAAGTCTAAATAGAATTAAAAAAAAGTTAAGTATTATATAAAAATGAAAATTCATAAATTTATTATTTTAAAATTTTGAGTTGGAAGTGATATTACGAGAAAACTCTTAAATAATAATTAAGTTTAGTGATCAAAAGTATGTTTAGAGACTAATCTCATAATTAAAGATTAATTTCAATGGTAATAAAAATCTTTATAACTAATGTTAATAAGAAGACTTAAATAGTCATTTGGTCCTACTTTTGGATCAGTTTTTTTTTTTTTTTTTTTTTTTTTTTTTTCTTTCTTTTTTTTTTTTTTTTTTTTTTTTTTTTTTCTTTCTTTTTTTTTTTTTTTTTTTTCAGTTTGGTCCTACTTTTGAATTTTTGTTCAATTGGATCCTAAATTTCAAAAATTTGTTTCAATTAACTCCTTCGACCTAACTCCATTAAAATTATTAACAAAAAACTGTGTACATGTCAGTTTGACGTTGACGTGGACACTGTTCAGTGGTTGTGACTGTGAAATTGAAATTAATTGAAAAGAGTTTTAGGATTTTAGGCATTTTGGGGATTGATTTTAACTAAAAGGGTTTAGGGTTCGTAGTTTCGCCGGCTGGTAGGAGGAGATCGATTCGCAGCGTTCACAGACACAAATTCGTAATTGGTTCGTAGGGTTCGCAGGCTTTGTGGCATGAAATTGATTCGTAGGGACGACTAGAGAAGAGAACTTGGCGACAAAATTCGTGTTCTAGTCACTTGCTATTTTGAAGGAAATTATGTACTACACTATTTTGAAGGAAATTATGTAGTGCACTATTTACTTTTATGTTATTTTTGTTATGTAGTGCATCTTTATGGAGGAAGTTTACTTTGGAATGTATTTTGACAAACAATGTTGTTTGAAATTTATGATCAAAGAATATGTTATCATCAATTGTGGATTATTCGTGTTCTCATTCTGGTTTAGTTTTTGCTGTCAAATATACTGCACTTTTAAATTCATTAAATCAGATAGTTGCAATATAAAAAGCAAAATGGAATTTTGCATTATTTAAGCTGGACCAGAAATAAATTGGAATTGTGAAAAGGAAAGGATTATTATGAAAATTTTATTCCATGATCGGGTTCATTGAACATGTCTTGCCAAAACAGCTTCATTTACTACTAAATAACATTACAACAGTAGAAGCACCCCATGGGAATTAAAACATATCACAAACAATATGTTCATTAAAACCAGAAACAACATACCAACTATTAATAACTGAAATATTTTCTTCCAAACTCTCATTGATTTCTCCAGACCAGAGATCCTTCTCCTTTGCCCAATGATTACAGCATCTCTTTCATCAACACCATATGAAAAAAGCACCATCTGAAAAAATTACACCCCATCATATCTTCCCCTCTTCTCTGTTTCAAAAAAATTAAACAAACCTTCAATTTAAATAACATAAGCAACTTCAATTAAACCTCATATGAAATAAACCTTGAAATTGACACAATTCCAAAATTGTTTACCCAAATTCTTTGCAGTTCTTGCTGTCCGTACTACGGCAAGCTCTCCGCAATCACAAATGGGTGCTCCACCTAAAACCCTAGAACCACCACCATGTTGCCCCTAACTGTTGCAAGAAGACGACGATGACAACGAGACATGACTTTCTAGCGAAAGGTGGATGGCAAGAGAAGAGTGGATAAAGGGAAGAAGAGCCATCCTCCACGACAACCCAACATCTACAATTCAAAAACCTAAATCCCCTTTTCAATTAAACCATAGTCCATGTCATAGTGCATTCACAGTCACGTACTGAACAGTGATCCACGTCAATGCCAAACTAACACGTACACAGTTTTCTATTAATAATTTTAACGGAGTTAGGTCGAAGGAGTCAATTGAAACAAATTTTTGAAATTTAAGACCCAATTGAATAAAAATTCAAAAGTAGGATCAAACTGAAAAAACTAATCCAAAAGTAGGACCAAATGACTATTTAAGCCCAATAAGAAAATTATTTAATGAACTATTATTTCCTTGCATTTTCAGTTTCTACATGTTCATCCCCTGTTTAAGCATCATTTTTGGCAATTGTTGTTGTCTAAGTTGAAAGCTTTTCTATATCTGCAACTCAAATTGAACCCCTACACTACAAAACAACAAACCTTTGGTTTTTCAACATCTCTTCGTTCCTAAGACCTCCATAACTTGGTTGGTCCTAATTGAACCTACATGTTTGACTTCTATAAACCTTCATATTCTATCCATTATGAATATTGCATTGCAATTTTGTAGTCAATCACCATTATCTTATTGGTCCATTTAGTCATTAGTTGTTTGGTGTTATTCTCCTCAATTTTGTGTTTTCTCCTATGGTTTCATTTTTCGTAACTCAACCTCTTTGTGCCTTTCCTCATCGTGTCGCTTCTTTGGTTTCTTGCCTCCACTATGCTCCTCACCTCTATGACTTGTGGCCTGGTTACTATAGTCAGTGTTGTCCTACCAAGGGTCAACCATTGTTGTCCTTACTGATTGGCATTTTTGTTGGTCTCCTTATAATTCATGTTAGTATTTTTTTTTTTAAGTATTTTATAATTTTAAATTCTGAAAATTTAATTTGGCTAAATTATTTTATTGGTCTCTATTTTTATAAAAAAAATAAATCAATTTTTTTATTTGTCTCAATTTGGTCCCTATTTTGATAAATTTGTTGAAATCAGGTTCCTTCTGTTAATAATATTTTAGAATGATTTTTTCATTATTTTGTATTTAATTTTATTTAAATGTTTAATCTTTTAAAAAAAAATGGCACGAGTCAAATTTAGGTACTGTTACGCGGCAAAAGCAATATGACGTGGCAATGATAGTGCAACGTGTCACTGTTGATGTCAAAAATCTCAATTTAGTCATTGTATTTGTTACTTTGTCTCAATTTAATCCCAATTTTGTTTAAGCTGGAGAAATTTCATCCATTCCAAATTAAGACCATATTTAACTCTTATATAAATGTTAGGCTTAAATATATATATATATATATATATATATATATATATATATATATATATATATATATATATATTTTTTTTCTTTTTTTTTTTTTTTTTTTTTTT
>Ga0209589_1011462_pt1 | contig 12478 bp, 8 predicted proteins | sample CowpeawhiteBW_FD_187525 | JGI IMG/M metagenome (GOLD analysis project Ga0209589, IMG submission 187525) | Root nodule microbial communities of legume samples collected from California USA - Cow pea white BW (SPAdes) (version 2) | ecosystem: Host-associated > Plants > Roots > Nodule | place: USA...
AAGGAAATTTGTACTGAGTTCGTTGGGTCAAATGACCAACTTGCAGATGTGTTGACCAAGTCATTAAGGGGACCTCGGATTGAGTTCATTTGTTCCAAGCTTGGTTCATACAATTTGTATGCTCCAACTTGAGGGGGAGTGTTAGAATTATTACCTATTGTATCATTAACCCTAGGTATAGGGTGTTGAGTGTGGGAAACCCACTACTGCCATATCTACTATTGCATCTAATCATGCCTAGTATCTTAGAACAGTCTTTTCATATGTACTTGCTTCATTATAAATAGAAGAGAAGGAGAGTGGTACTGTTGTCCACTACTCATATATTTTAAAGTCTCAGTCTTAAGTAAATTTGTTTTTATTATCATCGATTCAGATGCTAACTTTAATTGTTTCAATTGATTTTTTATTCATCTTTTAATGCTTTTTATGGAATGAATGGATCTAATACTTTGAACATAAAAATATTATCTATAAAAATAATTGAACTTTGAGCTTTTGGTTACTGTACATATATTACAATTTCTATTATTTTATTAGGCTTAAAATAGTTATTTGATCCTAATTTGGTCAAGTTTTTTCAATTGGGTCTTAATTTAGAAATTGTTTTCAATTTGGTCCTACCTTTCGTAAATTTCAATTAATTAGATCTTTTTTCCTTAACTCCGTCTAAATAATTAACAGAACAATGCCTAGCGTGGTTCATTTCTATGACGTGGCAATTATTTTACTGTGATGGCCTTTCATCAGATAGTTTTAGGGTTGATAATTTGTTGAATTGGGTTTAGGGATTCATTCAAATTTGGGGATTTCTTTCAATTGGGGATTTCAGAGGATTGTGCATTCACTTCCATCAAAGATTGCTTTGTTGCGTGAAAGATTGTTGCGTTCTGTGAACATTTTTTCGCAGAGGGTTTGCATCTTCATCGCGAAGGTTAGATTTTGTGGTTTAGGGTTTGTTAATAATTTTTCTGATTATTATGTGTGATTAGTGTTAATGACTAGGATTTTTTGTCGGTTTTGATTGTTCATCCGGTGGATTATTTGAATTTGTAGTTGTCGTTATCGTTGGTGCATTATTTGGTGAATTTCGTGATCCACCATTTTAAATTGTTTGTGTTGTCGCTTTATATGGCGGGTTTCATTGTTGTTTGTCGGTTTGTCGATTTTAGATTGAGTATTTGTTCCCCATTTATAGATTGTTTATATTTTTCAAGTTTTTTATGTTTATTGGTATTTCCAATGTCTGATGAAAGATTAGAGATTGTGTTCCACCACCGTGGTAACTTTGCCAGTGATGAGTGATGTAAATATGTTGGTGGGGAAACTACTAATTCGTCATGTGATTTTGACCGATGGAGATATTTTGAAATATTAGGGTCTCTTAAGGAAATGGCCCTAACGCAAAAAATGCATATAACGTCACCTAATTAACGTCTGCTAGAGAGAACACAGACATAAAAAATGACCAATGACATTTTTGTAAATAAAGAGTCAATTTTGACATTTGTCTAGGATTGCCCCGACGTCCCTTAATGTCGGCTTCTCACGCGTCTGGCGTCACTCCAGCATAACGTCGACCCCCCACACGTCCAACGTCACTCGATGTCTGTTTTTTCACTTAACGTTGGGTAGTCTCAGAACTGATGTCCTACTTGATATATTGCAGTCCAGCAACACGAAACGTCAATGTTTCTCTTCTCTACGAGCTCTCCTCCGCGTTCTGCCTGCCGACATGACCTCCGTAGGTGAGTTTTCCACCATGAAACTTGTTGGGTTTTGATTTGTGTACTGATTTAAGCATTTTTAACCGATTGGATTTTGTTTTGGTCTCCATTTCACATAAATGCAGGGTTTTCTTCCTATTTGCACCGTGAAGCTTTGTTTGCCGGCAGCCCACCCTCTTCCATCTTCATCCTTGTTTTTGCTACAAGAGGTTAGTTTTTCATTTTCCTCTAGTTCATGTATGCGTTTATTTTGTATATTTTTTGGTTTTTTTTATTACGAAAATTATTATTTCTCATAAATTTGGAATAAAATTTAGATTTATTATAAGATGGGTAGCATGTTAATATAATTTTAATGTATTTTTTTGATTTTTTTGCTTATTTTTTTTATTTGAAATTTTATGATAGTTGATAAATTTGGAATAAAATTTATATTTATTATTAGATTTGTTGCATGTTAAAATAATTTTATTTTTATTTTTATTTTTTAATATTATTATTACATTGTTATTTTATATGTGAAGATTTATTATAATTTTAGTTCACAATTTTGAGCGAACCTTAGTTCGTGTTTGAGATCTAGTAGAAATGATTAAATTTTTAATCGTTTGTATTAAATCTTGAATTGTCCGATCAGACAGTTTAAAAAAATTATTTTTCATAATTGGCTATAATGTGTATATTGAGGTTTATGCATAAATTTGATAAAATTTTGATTGAGGCAATTTGTGTTGTTCTCTGGATGCATACTTGATTGTGATCATGAATGATATCTTTCATTACGTGTACTTCAGAGACCAATGCAAAATGCTATCGAAATTTTGTCAAATTTATGATATTTGACTTCTTCGTATACATGTTAGGAAATTATGAAAAATATTATTTTCGAATGGGTAAGGCGTTAACTTGTGAGAATTAAAAGTTTAAGATTGATGGAGTTTTTTACGAAAATAGTATGGATCGAAGTTGGATGAATGAGTGTCGCATAAGTGAAGAGTATGAAAAGGGGGTTTCTAACTTATTGTAATATGCTCAAGAATACGCAATCTCTGTTTATGAGACATATTTTTGTCCTTGTGTTCGTCGTCTTAATCAAATACGTCATGACTTGGGCACAATGCATGATCATCTCTTCATCTTCGGTATAATGAGAAGTTATACACTTTGGACTTGGCATGAAGAAGTATTAGACAAGCCTACGACGTCATGATGAACAGATTATGTAGATCAATGAATGGATGATCATTTAGAAGACATGGTACGTGATGTTAGGGAAGAAAATTTTGAAAAAGCTCACCAAGTTATTAATTTTTGCGTGTCAACTTATGAACTTGATATGTGATTATTTTCTTTGTCATCTTTAGTGTAACAAGCAAGAAGATTCATGGGAGTGTGGGTATTATGTCATGTCTTGGATAAGAACAGTCATTTGAGTTGTAATTAAAGATGAATAGAGGTAATAATATATGTATATATCTTTAAGATATTATAAATCATACCAAACTTTAAACAATGATATTCATGCATAATGAATTTGTATTATCTTTTCAGCGCTTCAAGAATTCATCACCTTTATCGGATGACACTATCCAGAAACTAAGACAAGAGTGGACAACATATTTATTGGAACAATGGAGTTAGGCCCTAGAACAACATTAGAATTTTATTTTAAAAACTTTGTAGAACAATTTCTTGATGAAACTTTTAGTTTTGTGGTAATTGTAAAAGTTTAGACAACTTTACAATTATGAGTTAATATTACCATGTTGCTGGATTATAATGTGAACTGTTCTAGGACTTTTCTGTTTTTTAGGTGTGGAAATTTGTAAATACAGTGAAACTTAAAAAAAACTGTTGAAATTGTCGTTTGTCCTTGTGTAAGACCCGAGAAAATTTAGAATAAATAGAAATCAATGGGAGGAATTAATTAAGAATGGTAATTTATTTAAATTACTAGATCATGAAATATAGAATAATTATTTAAGGGATTGTTTTATTTATTTTAATGATTTTATTTAATTTAATGAGTGATTAAAGTTGTTATTTATCTAATTTAAGGAATTATGGTTTATGGAGTATAAGTGTTTTAATACTTATAATGCATGTTATATCATGTGATGGTATGTAGCCTAGTGGTGGAAGTTGTGTGCAATGTGTTCAAGTGTGGGGTTTGAACCTAGTTGGTTGAGTTTTGGTGGTATTGGTTTTAAAATCATATTTTTCTTTTTACTCTCTTTAGCTTTTCTCTCTCTATTAAGTTGTGGGGCCCACGAAGTTGTTAATGGATTTTCACTTCTCTCACAGTACACAGTACGAGATTCACATTTTGTTTTGAAAATTCATTGAGTTGGGTTTTATTTTGGATAATGTTTATGATATATAGTTAAGAGATAAAAATATATGGTTTTTTTAGAATCTTAACTGAAAGATTTAATATAGGGTTTAGATAAGGTCAAACCCTAGAAGGTTTTAGGGGATATATAGGCTGAAAGTTAGGGTTTTAGAAAGGAAGAAGATTAGAGAAATTGAGAGTTGAAGGTTGCGGGAGCAGAGTGAAAGAAGCAATCGAGGTAGGGGAAGCTGAGTTTTCTTTTATGTTGTTGTTTGAAGCTTAATATTGTCTTCATTTTTGGTATATTTTATTGATTGATGAATGAAGTTGGGGTTGCATTTTTGTCGTTGATTTTGTGTATTTCTTTCCTATTTTTGTGTGTTGATGCATGGTTCTTGTGTTTCCGTTGATATATGTATACACTAATATGCTTGGATTTTTTTTGTTTCTTTACGATGGGTTCCTTGTATATTGGCTACGTATACCAATGAGTGAGGGGTGATAGGTTCTTCTTGAGCTTGTGGATGTGTTGTTTGGAACATGGTGTGCAACATTTTTCTTTCAAAATTTGTCTTGGTAGTGTTCATCCAAGGGTTCCTTTGAGTAGCCATGCATTTTTAATGGTTTGGGTCTCCTTAATTGGTCTTTTAGAAACCCTAGCATGCATGGCAATGCTCTTGTTTGTTGGTGCAGTCACGCTTGATTTTTACTCAACTCTATAGTACATGTTGACTGGTTTCCTTTTCTCCTTGAACCTTGACAGTGTGAGAGTCGTTCAGTTTGGTTTTATCCTTCTTTCCACGGACGTGAGTGGCTTGGTAGAGAACTTATATCATGCAAAGATGGATTCTTTCTTTTACGGTGTTGTCATATCTTTTTGCATTCCCTTTTTCTTCCTTAATTGCTTTGAGTGTTGTTTAGATGTCGTTCCTCTTTCTTTGATCCTTCACGTATTTTTTACGTATACTTTCTTTGATCCTTCACGTATTTTCTTAGTGCAGCCATGTGGAGTTGTAACCTTTCCATCTTTTCCATAACTTTAATAGTGGGTGTGCACTTCATAAGTGCAAGGGTTATGTGAGATTGACAACCATGTAATGTGTTAATGTTGCAGTAAAGAATACATGGAGATGTGCAGGGCTAGGGTGCAATAAAAGCTTTCGGGGAAGGTTTCATTTAGGGGCATAGTTCTCTTTCTTGTCTTTCACGTTTTATATTTAGTGGGATGGTGGGGCCGAGAGATTAGGGTGTTCCAGGGTCTGCGTGAATTACATGAGGAAGTGAGTGCATGTAGTCTTTATCATGTTTGGAGGTGGGGCCATATGGAAATTCATTTTTTTTCTTGTTAAAGCTTTTGGTTCTTTCTTCTTTAGCATTCAAATTAACTTTTATGTTGTTAAGCTATATGTTAGATAATGGAAGGAAACCATGGGCCCACATTCAACAATGGTTTTCATTATTTATGACTTTGGGGTCCAAATTCATGTAAACACATATGTATTAATTTCCTTTATTTATGCTTTTGGGTGTAACCTTGTAACACGTTTCTTTTGGTATTTCTCTACCATCACAAGTAGTTATTTTGACTACCTCATTTCCTTTTGTTCGGGTTATTTAACTATTGTTGGTGCATGTTTAATGTGTTAATTGGTGCATGTTTAACGGGGTACGTTGAGGTTTAAGGTTTTTGTGAACTGGCGTCATAGGTGGCGGTGTTATGTTTTCGATTGAGATCAATAATTCACAAGTATATGTGCATGCCAGTGGAGTTTTAGTTTGGTTATTTTCCTTGAGATTATAATCATTATATTTTTTTTGCATACGATTGTGATTATTATGTTTAAGTATTTTTACTTGCATGGGATAATGAATATTACTTGAAATGTTGTTTTGCTAAATATCGATTATATATCATTGTTTATGATTAGCTTACCCCTATTTGTTTGTTGTGTGTTTGTTCTATGTGCGATGATCGTATAACGTGTGTGTTATACGGGAGCAGTATAACATGTGTGTTATACGGGAGTAGATGATATCACAGATAATTTTGGTATGGAGTAGAATGACGAGAGGCTGAGGATGAACTCGAGAGTTTCTTATAATGTATTTAGTTGATTTAAATCAGATATCGGAGACTATGTAACTTTTTTTATTTTCGCAACTATTATTTGAATGTTTTTAAATCAAACTAAAAGTTTTTTTTATTAGTACATTTTCAATGATAATGCTGTTCCGCTAAACACGATAATTTTCTAACCTTCTGTGACAGCTAAAAATTGGTGTTACACCTTGTACTGATAGACGTCAAAGGACGTCGGCTATAGCACTGTCCAATGTCCTTTGACGTCTGTTAGAGCAAGGATAAACGTTAATTTCAGCAGTTTTTTCCCTCCAAATGGCGCGAGTTGAACGTCAGTGGGGTTCGAACTAGCGTTACGGGATGTCAGTCTCTTAATTTCTGACGTTGAGTAACGTTAGTTTTCCTTTCAGAAGTTAATTTTAACGTCACCATATATAATGTCAGTATTTTTGCTAACGTCAAAAGCCAAAAATAACATATGTTATAAGGACATTTTGTGTTAGTGTGGGATATCATGGTATAAAGGGGTTGTGCTAATGTGTTGAGAAGTTGTTGCACCCCTCGCATGATGACAAGGGTGCACTTAATATGGTTCGTATCGCAAGACATTATGGCGAAGTGCACATGTTTGTTGTGCATGGAGTTGATGAAGCCCAAGTAGAGGATAATATAGTAGAATCTGAAGGAGGTGTTGTGAGACCTTTAGAGAGTGGTGAAAGAAAGCATGATGTTGATGGAACAAAAGTTGAGATAGATGGTGAATTTGTAGTAGGTACTGAGATTGTAGTATGGTCTGTTGTGGATGAAGTTGTAATGAACAAAGGCACTGAAATTGGATTGGAGGAAGGTGAAGTGGGTGAAAGTTTAAGAAGGTCTGATCCTGAAATTGTAGTTGAGGATGTAGATGACGGTATTGGAAATTTGGAAACTGAAGTAGTAGTTGAGGATGTGGGTCAAGGATTTGAAAATTTGGAAGCAGAAGTAGGATTATAAATTATAAACCTATGTTGGGAAGACCTCTTTAGAAATAATAATTATAAATTTATATTTTTGTAAAATAATATCATTATTTTATTATTGTAAAATAATTTTATTTTTGTACTTCAATTTTAAAATATATTTTTTATGCTTTAAAATTCAAAATTATATATTTTTTTATATACTTAAAACAGCCTATTACATCCATGTAAGAGTGAGGTGGACCAAATTTTATTGTTTCATTTAAATATGAATGAATACATGTTGGAATCAACTTTTCACTTGAATCTTAGGTGGTTTATTTGTTAGATCTATGTTTAATTTTCTTTTTATTTATTTTATTATTGTTAATGTATATTCTAATTTTCAAAATATAGAAGACAAGAATATTAATTTTTTTAATTCAAAAATAAAAGAAAATGATTTACTTGAACCAAAACAAATGTACAAATTCATAGTTATTATGTCAAATTTATAATTTAACACAAAAAAATTATTTTTTAGTACACATCATTAATAAATTATTATGTCAAATTTTTAATTTAACACAAAAAAATGTATATACACATGAATAATTAGTTATTGTAGTGTCAATTCTACATTGATCAACAAGGAAACCAAATTCTCATTTGTGGAATAGAATTGAATATCAAAGCCTGACAGTTTTGCGAACTATTGTTATAAAATTTGAATTATTGTATTTATTTTGTATAAGATCATGTTACATAATATGGCTACATTTTACTTTAACAAGACTCGTGCGTGTGCATCTCATTTCATTTTAATATAGCATACATGTGTTTATATCTACATGTGTGTTTCTATTTAAAAAGTTTAACATCGATTTCATGTTGTATTTATTTTATATGGGACCATATTACACAACACACCTACATTTTACTTTAACAATGACCAATGCCTATCCATTTCATTTTAATGTAATATATATGTGTTTCTATTTAGAAATGTTATAATCAATTTTATGTTGTATTTATTTTGTACGGGACCATATTACACAATATGCTTACATTTACTTTAACAACGATATGTGCATACATATTCCATTTTAAAATAATTATACATGTGTTCATATCTACATGTGTTTGGCCTACTTCACAAGACAATTGATGTCACTTGCAATAATCTCTTCTTCAATAACTGATGTTAGATGCAATTATCTCCCCTCATGACCTTGACTTTGATACCAATTGTTGAATTGAGCACTTACCACTTTTGTAAAAACATAATCAAGAATATTGCAAAATATTTGTCGAGATATGCGAGAGGCGTTTTGTTGGATGTTGGTTTCTTCCTTCCGCAAGCCACAATGGTTAGGTTGGTTGCAAATGTTCCCTCCGAAAGTCAAAGGATTTTTTCATCATGTTAAACCCCTTCTACATCTATAAATAAATGCTCTTTCTCACCTCCAAAAAGAGACAAGTCTGATAGAACTTTTCCTTTTATTTTCTTTTCTCTTTATCTTCCATCTTGGGTCTATATTTGACTTATCTTGCTAGATTTTGAATACCTCATAAATAACCGAGATGTGGCCAACTCTAGAGAAAGGGGTACTAGAGGAACCTCTTGGGATGCTCTAGCAAGTGACTAAGGGAAGAAGTATGACTCAAATTTGAATTTGGTTGCATAACATTAACACTCTCAAAGTGAGAAATACGTGAGGGAGACACTTCTATTTATAGAGTAAAGTGTCTCCAAAATCCAAACTCTAAAATGCTAACATGTACCAAAATCCTAAAATACTATCTTGATGAAGGAGAGCTTGACATGTGGCACTCCACACTTTCACAAAACCAACCACTCATAAGTTGCCATGTATAAATCTACTTTACGAAAAGCCTCTCCAATAGAACAATGATACATGGCCACTACCTATGTAAGAGAACTCTCCATTAAAGGGTTTGCCATGTGGCACGTGTGGGATGTCCTCCACCTTAAGCTAGGGTTAACTTAATTAAACATCAAAGAATTGCTTAAGCTAGGAGCATATGATGTTTCCTACTTAAGCAAGATTGTTTTTAAAACCCTAAAGTACTTGGCCCTTAATACAAGGCCTTGAAAGGAAAACCTACACTACATGACCCTTAATACAAGGTCTAAAAATGCTCCATGATGGCCTGAGGGAAAAGGAGTTTAGCTTTACCTTGACTAGATGTTACTAACTCTTCTTGAATTTGTTTAGCCCTGCTTCTTGTGATTGGACCCTTGGCTAAGGGTGTGCCATTAATGAATTATTTAACCATTCCATAAAAAAGTTGACACTACTATATTTGTAGATTCATAAAGAGACTTTAAGTGTGAGGAATGAACACCTAAGAGATTTATCACTTGGTCCATTTAGGTGGGTAAAAAGGATGGTACACATTCTTTGTAAATGGATACAAATTTCACACACATGCATGGAGTGAAGGAAAGAGAATGATAAATAGTGGAGTTCATGTAGAGAGCCTTATAGAAGGAGGTGAAGGTGATTTTTTGGGGAGTTATTCAATACATATATGAGGTGGAGTACAATTCTTCAACCTCTGATAAGAAAGTTGTATTATTTTATTGTGATTGGTTTGATCCATCAAGAAGAGGTATAAAAGTGGATTCAAAATATGGTATCGTGGATATACGAATGGATAAATATATGTGCCATTTGATCATTTTATTATTACACATAATGTACGGCAAATGTATTATGCACCATATCCATGATTGTGCACTAACAAACGTGGTTGGTGTGTTGCAATTAAGACGAAGCCTAGAGGTTATATATAATACGATGATGCAAAATTGGAAGTGCCACACCAATTTGATGAAATTTCACCTGTCAATGAAGTGATTGAGGTTGAAAAAGTTTCTAGATTGCAAGATTTAGAGGTTAATCTTGAAGAAGTGAACATCAATAATCTATCATCATTTGAAGATCAAATGGATGAAGACACTGAAAAGGGAGAAAGAAAAGATGACTTTGACATCTCTAACTCTGAATAGATGTAGTATGTATTAAGTACATTATTTTCGTACTCATTTGTTGTAATGAATTTATTAAACCTAATTAATATTGAAAGATATTCTTATTATTTGTACTTATCTATTTCATTGTAATGTTATTATATTATTGTTTCCTTAGTTTCAAATATAAATGGTAACACTAATATATTTGTATATATAGATGCCATGAGGAGGTAGCGATCCACCTCTTCCCCTATCACCTCATACCAATAAGGAGAAGGGGAAAAAGCTTTATGTAATAAAATTGGTATCACCGCTATAAAATCTCAACCCACTACACCTTCATCCTCAATTGTTGGATCTACTCCATTAGCAGCAGATGTTGTTGGATCCACTACAACACCACCACTTATTAGATCAACCCATGTTGTTGAACCCATACCATTAGTAGTTGATCAATCCACTCCATCCCTACTTATTGGTTCTAATTCATCAACTCCTATCTCAAATGTTGTACCTAGAGATGCCAAAAAATTCGTACTTGCGGGTATCCGCGGATAAAACCCACAACAGGTAGAAAATAGATATTGTAAACGAATACCCCTGGGTAACAGGTACGGATATTTTTTTATACTTGCATGTTAATGGGGCGGGTATGGGTATCATAGTATCTGTACCCGTGGATAACACATTGATTTTTGAATGATTTATTTTTTATCAATTGGTTTTAAAAAATCTCCATTTCTTTGTAAATTGTCATTCAACACTATTTAAATGGGTTATTTAGACTTTATTTGAAATTTATGAATGTTATGTATTGTGTTTCATTTGAATTTATGGTTAAAATATGTTGTTAAATATTTTAGTTTTTTTTTTTGTAAATATTGGCGAGTACTTGAGGATATTCGCGGATATTAAAAAAATATGCGGATATCCGAATAATAGAGACCTGCATGGATATGGAGACGGGTACGTAGCAAATATTTATCTAATGGGTATGGTACGGGGGAGCTACCCGTACCCTACCCACCCCGTTGACATCCCTAGTTATACCATCACCATGTACACATACCTTAGGATCACATTCAGGTTCAAGAGTCCATCAATGTTACCTCAGTTGGAGCACACACACAAGACTTTGAGGAGGAAGTCCCCTCAGTTGGTGAGCGTCTGATGATTCAACCTATTGAAGAAGGGTAGGAGTATAATAAATGTATACATGTAATTTATTATTATTATCCTATAATGGTTAATAACTTTGTTTTGTTATTTAGGTTTTATCTAACAAAAATTTCATCAAAGATCATCACAACCACCATTAAGCAATAATTTTTTAAGCCATGTTAAATTTAACCTTGTAATTTATGTTATATTTCTATATCTTGCTTTCCTATTGCAATGTTAACATGTAATTTTCTTCATTTTCAAACTTCTTGGAACATTCTACTTAACAAATATAACATCCATAATTTGATGTAGAGGAAGGTAACATGGAACACTGAGGATAAGGATAAAATTAAGAAAAAATTCCATTCCAAGGCTTCTCATAAACTTTCAGAGATGCTTAAACAAGCTCAAAGAGAAGGTAAGAAGCCTAAATGGATTGGAAATAAGATTTGGAATGACCTCCTTGAAAAGTGGAACATGCTTGTGTATCGATAAAAATGTGATACAACTAAAAAGAATCATCTATCTGATAAAGGTGGTAGGATGCACACGAAGGCATTCCTCAGCTTCCATGAACACGCCATTTGCATGGTATGACTTCTTTTATAAATTTCGATATAATGTATGATGTATTACAAATGGAAATCTCCCCAAGGCCCTATAGCTTGGCTAATGGTCAGACCCATTTTTCTTTACCATGTATTAAATAAACAAATAAATAATTGTGTTGAGTCTTGTACTTTTGGGCCATTATTAATTTTATCTCACTTTTAATTTCTTTGTATTTTTGTTTGGCCAAGAAAATCAATCAAATCAAATTTCTCCATTCAAGCTTTATAGCACGAGAGTGAAGCCCAACCTTCATACGTAATTCAACTTACATATTCTTTTGGGCCTAACATGCAACCCATGATCCTCATGATCCAACAGCTTCTGAATGGGCCTCCAAAGTCAGCATGCATTTTGTCTTCAGCAGCTACACCCCTCTACAAGATTGGGCCTGCAACGTGCAACCCACTTCATCAACATTGCAACACATGTGCATCTTCACATTGGGTTGATCAACAACGACCCAAGTTCTCTAATCCATGTCATTAATTTTCCTATGCCTGAAGCAACCTTTTCATCTTGTGAGCATAGTTCAGATTTTCTCTCCATTGCTAAGGCTTCTTTGTTTTCCATTTCACCCCTTCTTTGTAATGCGTGGATGCCTCTCTTCATATATATATATATATA
>Ga0209589_1011463_pt1 | contig 12477 bp, 10 predicted proteins | sample CowpeawhiteBW_FD_187525 | JGI IMG/M metagenome (GOLD analysis project Ga0209589, IMG submission 187525) | Root nodule microbial communities of legume samples collected from California USA - Cow pea white BW (SPAdes) (version 2) | ecosystem: Host-associated > Plants > Roots > Nodule | place: USA...
TAATCCATTTTTTATAAGATTAAAAATAATTAAGTATAAATATTTTTACAAAATTAAGTACTAATATTTATAATGTTTCTCTCAATTTCAGACCAAATTTATTATTTGTATAAATGTTATACTAATATTTTTTATTAAAAACGACTTTTTAACATATTACTTTATTAATTACTTTTTTATTAACTACTAATGTTTTGTTAATTTTTTAATTACTTTCAAAATAGAACAATATTGTGGCTTACTAATTTTAAATCAAAATTTCTATTGGTATGGATGTTATACTAATTTTTTTTTTATTAAAAATGACTTAATAAAATGATTTTTACCACTAAATTTTAATATAAACATCAAATACTTAATTTTTGTAAAACTTTTATACTTAATTACTTTTAATTTTATAAAAAACATTAGGTCAAAATTGAATCAAATACATATAAGTAGATACTAAATTGAAACGAAAAAATATAAATGGAAACTAAATCGAAATCAACACAATGATATCTGATAGTGATATTGACACGTGACATTGACAATGCCACGTGTCACACACATGGACTTAACACGTGGCATTTTATTTTATTTTTTAAAAAAAATTTAAAAAAAATAAAAAAAAAATCAAAAAAATTGACACGTGGCACGTTGACTAACGACGTTAGTCAACTCTGTCCGAAAGGGACCTAATTGAAGCAATTTTCAAAAGTTGGGATGCAATTGACACTTTTTTAAATCTGGGTACCTATTTGACACACTAGTCCCAAACTGGGTACTATACGAGTAATTAAACCTTTTATTTTTTGTGTGTTCTCTCTGTGGATCAAATTCATCAAGCAATTTAACAAATACGCGACTAATTATATGTTATGAATGTTACACTCACTAAACCTATTTATATGTTGTTATATATAATAATAATAATAATAATAATAATAATAATAATAAACCACTAAATTGTTTATGGAACTATCATTTTTAAATAATTATATATATATATTATTAATTATTATATATATATATATAAATATATAAATATATAAATATATTATTATTTATTATTATAATTTATTATATATAATTAATAATAATAATTATCATTAATAATAATATATATAAAAATTAAATATTGTCAAAAATATAATAATTAATATATTATTATATCATAATTAATATATAAAATAATTATTATTTTTAAGTATATAATAATTAATAATAATAAAAATTATAATATGTAGAATAATTAATATTAATTAAAATATTATTAAAAAATAATAATATATATAATAATTACTATTATTAATTTTTGTATAACTTTTTTCACATTCATAAAAATTTTATTTTTTTTGTTTTAAAAATTCATATAATTTTAATATTTTTTTAATAATTATTTGTAATTATTTTTTAACATCAAATTACAAAATTATTTTCTTTTTCCATCAAAGATATTTTGGTAACTTTATAATTCTAACTACTTTTATAATTTATCTTATCTATCACATCAATCAAATTTCTCAATAACTTTTATAAAACTTAACTCCAAATTCACTTACTTTATCCTTTAAATTTACTTTAAAAAAATATACATATTCATTTACTCAAATACACACAAATTCATTTTCTTACTCTCCCTAAGATTCATCCAAACAAAATAACACGCCCTTAATTCTGCAGTACCAGCCTTTCTTACAAGTTGATAAACTATTTGTGAGAAACCTTCCCTTTCAAAGAGATTAATCATTAATTATGTTAGCAGGTTCTCACACGTGGTTGTCCAATGATCGCCTACTTCTGGGATAACAAATTTCCTTATTATTGTCATCTGACATTCCCACTACTGAATGGAAATACTAGATAATTAAAGTTAATAAGAAACCAAAACTGATAAATGAAGATAATTAAAACAAAAACTGAAAAAATCAAATTCAAGAAATAACCATGATAAAAGAAAAAAAAAACTAAATGTAAAAATTAAGCCACATGTATTCAATCCTTTCAGATAGAATAGAAACTAAGAAAATTGTGGAGATGGATGGTACAGGAAAGAAATAAAAAATTACTCACTACAAATTCTAAAGCAAATACGTTACGGTTGTAATTAGGAGACAAAACAAGAATTAGAGACTTGTTGACTCTAAAAGCCTATATGCACTTAGTTTCCTTTGCCACAAATAATGATCAGCCAAAGAAATCTGTTTGGGTGGGAGAGAAGAGGCTTAGTTCAACAAATTTCCTGTCCCTTTCCAATGTCCGAAATGAAATTGAACCACCTTTAGTTGATGCATCAGAATACCTGCCATGACCGGGACGGGGAGTTGGACTGTTCCCTTCAACATCATTATCTTCTTGGTGACCATGATTAGCAATAAGAGACATGGTATCATTATAATCAACATTCAGTCTCCAAGCATCTAAATCTGGCAAATTCCCCAGCGCCAAACTATCTGCAACTGGACGATACACAAGCATGCACATGCACACCCCAGCACAACACACAAGGGCAAGAAAAGCCAAGAAAGCAAAGGCTTCAAACATAAAATGCTCAGGTCCAGATAAAACAGATAAACCAAGGAAAAGAACCCTTAATGGAAGGAAACCTGAAACTGAGAGTATCAGTGTGTAAATCCTCTTCTGCAAACCCTTATTAATAACTAATTTCAAAATCCTGTTTCCAAGCCAAAAAAGGTAGGAGGTGAGGATAATGGCGAAAAGGCCAAGGAGAAGAGTACTGAGTAAAGGGTAAGTACAGAGGGCGATGTCATGTTCCTTAGCAATTGAAGAGGCAGTAGCTGTACTTGTAAAATAATGAGGCAACTTTTCTCCAGAACCATTGTTATTCTTGTTTAAGTGAGGTCCAACCAAAATGACAAAAAGTTGAAGAACAAAAACTGGGAAGCAGTAGAGCAGAATATAGCCGGCTGTTTTCCCATTCCATTTTCTGTTCATAATTCCAGTATCCAACGTCTGCAAGGGTGCACGGAGGAGAAACACGAGTGTGAGGAAGAGACAGGGTTCTGCAAACCCCAGATTTGATACAATGTAGCATTTGCAGATCGTTTCCTGCCATTTTAAGTGAAGGGCACGTCTTAACAAACTTAACCGAATAATCTCACCAAGACCCCACCAGATTGCAAACAAGATAAATGCTATTCTGATGATCCAAGGACCACTAAAATAACTGAGCTGAACAAAACCCCGATTATTAATACGAGACCGAAAGTAAAATGAGTATGCAATGCACATCAAGCCCAGAATAAGCAATATGGCTACTAAACAAATTGTCACCACACTGAATGCATCGGCAGCAAATCTCGTCAGGGGCATTACCCGAATTACAGATTCCAAGCATGCTCTCTGATAGCATGGATAAAAAAATTCTTTTCAGAATCCCACTTTAACTCGCTCAGGTCTCGGTAGTAATAATACAAGACAATGACGGAACACAGATCAGACATTCATTATGACTCCAACTAGCTCCCTTTCACGAGGCCAAATGGCAACGAGACCCATCTACCTCAGAACATGTGTGCTGTGAAGTACCTAAGAAAAGAAAAGCGCATAAGTAAAATTGGAACAAAACAACTGAACATGCAATTTCGCTTGGTGTCTAACTTGTATTTCATAAGAAAAAAATTGTTTGATTAAGCAGGCAGCATATTTGCATGAATGATTGATTGGGGGTGAAGTTGAATATAAGAAAGAGTAAAGGGTGAGCAGTAACTGGGTTTGAACATAAACTTGATTCTGACTCTGACAGAGAGGAATACAAAACAATAACTTCAGTAAGAAACTAAGCTAGCGAATCTGAAACTTAGTTGGTTGAATCAAAATTGAAATGGGTTTGTATTAGGGGACTAGAAAATGAAAAAAAAAAAAAAAAAAAAAGGAAAAGAGAAAGGGTGAAGAAGCAAGAAATGATAGAAGGAAGGAATGCAGAACTTACGGTGAGAGTGTTGGATTTGATGGATCTAGAAGATGAGAGTGAAGGATGAAGGAGAAGTGAAAAATGAGAATCCAATGACTCTCCCTGTGTTGTGTGTTGTGTTGTTCCAAATTCCAAATCATACACACACATGTTGTCTCCAGCCTGTCTCCAGCTGTCTCAACTCAACCCTCCTTTTTTTTTTCTTAAATAAATATTATTTCCAATAATATGTCACGCCACGCTCTAACCACTTCCTACGCTGTATATATTTTACTTACATGTATTTGCTTTCCTACATTATATATTATTAAGGTAAAAATTCTGAATATTTTTCCTTTTAACTAAACCAACCAAAACTCAATTGGTATTATTTGTCAAATAAATATAATTCAAATACCCTACCAGCATGTGTATTGTTAATATACAAGTTATCTTATCCCAAATTCCCGATGTTGCTAATTTAATTTCAGAATTGGACTAGGGCTTGAAAAAATTTGTTACAACTCCTCATCTAAAGTCCCGTTGTAAAGCGGCATAATTTCCTTAAATTACGAGAGATAACATAAATTTTTGAATTATTTTGAATCATATAATCTAAAATGTATCATAACTAATTTCAAATTATATATTTTGAAAATATTATAAATTATACGATATAAATAATTTTTATAACTTAATTATAAATATTTTTTGTTTATTTTTTAAGTAATTTTATAATTAAAAAATAAGTTAAGTTTAAAAAACGATAAGAAAATGGTTAATTTTAAAAAATAGTAAAATTGATAACATAGTTTTTTAATTTAAAAACAAACTATTTAAAGAATAAATGTAAAAGAAACCAAATATAGATACACAGTATTTTGTATTTATGTGTAAATATATAGGTATAGATTATTTACCAAAATATCTTTTAAGTAGTTAGCGAATCTTGAAACGTTATTTCTGAATTTACTAATTACTCATGGTGGTAGAATTTAGAAATGGGCCGACCCGGTGAGGCAATGACACAAAACCCTAATAAGTAAGTAGAAAGACTTGAAAGCAGTTACATTGGATTGAATCTCACACTCTCTCACAGCACCAGCCGTGCTTCGGACTTCCCTCCCACCGTAAGATTTCATCTTCCTCTGCCTTTCCCTTCCCTTTTTCCATTTCAGTGAGATTTCCTTTTCATTACGCTTTTCTTCTCGATTAGCAGGTACAGATCGCAACTCTGCACCAGAAGAGGGACCTCCTTTTTCCTTCAATTTTCTTTAACCATGGCTCCGCTGGTGAGTCCTAGTCTTCCTATTCAATAATATCACTCTTTCTTTTAGGTTTTCACTTACTTACACTCGATCACTCACTCACTCACTCAATAATCCACTCCCTGTGTATCAATTGGACTGTTTTCTAGATCCTGCATGGTGGCAAAACAAACAAAAATTCCTACAAGACACTTATTGCAGCGGAGTACGCCGGCGTCCAAGTTGAATTTGCTCCAAATTTTGAGATGGGTGTATCCAATAAAACTCCTCAATTTCTCCAGATGAATCCTATTGGCAAGGTCTCGTCTTTATCCGCACCTCTATACCTAAATCTAATTAAAACCCTACTTTCATTTCATCTCACCTCTGCTTCTTTATTCTTCCAGGTTCCTGTCTTGGAAACACCCGATGGTCCACTGTGTGAGAGCAATTCCATTGCTCGCTATGGTAAGCAATATCATTTGTAAATAGCCTGTCTTGTTCGCTTTTCGAAACCCCCACACCATGATTTAAGGGTTTAAATGAGATAATTTAATGATGTTCATTTTTTATTATCATCGTGCATTGCATTCATCTGAGTACGGGGATTGTTGCGATTTATTTTTTCTGATGTTGAGGTTGTTTTGCTGCAGTTGCCCGGCTGAGCCCTGACAGCACTTTGTACGGTTCATCTTTGATTCAATACGTTAGTCTATTATCCACCCAAAATTATCTCAAATGTTTATTGTTGTAGAGTATTCATACTGTGTACATGACGTCTACAAATGGCTGCTTTTGTTGCTGTTAGTTTATGTCTTCATGTTTTTTTTTTTATATTTTGCTATTTTAACCTTTCAGGCCCAGATTGAACAATGGATTGATTTTGCATCACTTGAGATTAATGTCAATATTTTTGTGTGGTATTCCCCAAGAGTTGGACGAGCACCATACCTTCCTCCGGTCAGTTGTTTACAAAGAATTTTTAATATTAAAGAAGTTTGTAATTTAGAAAAAAATTTCGACTTGATCTATCATGCAAGATGTGAGTTGGGTTCTTTAGTCCTTTTGGTAAAATTATAATAATTAAACGGTGCATTGAAAAGGGGGATGTGTTCAATTCTTCTGCCAACAGTTTGTGTTTTTTGTTGTTCAATATTTTTGGTTCTTGTTAAACATTATATTACCCTGATATTTTGGCCTGATTTTAATTATGCGTCTGAATGAAGGCTGAGGAGGCTGCAATTTCTGCACTAAAGAGAGCTTTGGGTGCTTTGAACACTCACCTTGCATCCAATACTTACGTGGTTGGGCATTCTGTGACCCTGGCTGACATCATATTGACATGCAATTTGTATTTTGGTTTCGCAAACATCTTTATTAAGAGCTTCACCTCTGAGTTTCCTCATGTTGAGAGATACTTTTGGACCTTGGTCAATCAACCAAATTTCCGAAAGATAATTGGGCAGGTCAAGCAGGCCGAGTCTGTTCCACCTGTTCAATCTGCAAAGAAGCCTTCCCAGCCAAAAGAAACTAAGCCTAAGCCCAAAGATGAGCCAAAGAAAGAGGCCAAAAAGGAGCCAGAAAAGCCCAAAGAAGCAGCAGAAGAAGAGGCACCTAAGCCTAAACCCAAGAATCCCCTTGATCTTCTCCCTCCAAGTCCAATGATACTGGATGAGTGGAAAAGACTGTACTCCAACACTAAAACAAACTTCAGGGAGGTTGCTATTAAAGGTAATGTTTCTGTAACCCTTTGGAGTCATTATTTTGAATTTTACCCAGTGTATAACGATTATAGTTTATGATCATTGCACAGTGATTATGAGTAGAATTTTATTTGTTTTATGACATGCAGACACAGGTTCATTTTAAAACCTTTTTATCTTGCAGGATTTTGGGACATGTATGATCCTGAGGGATACTCTCTCTGGTTCTGTGATTACAAATACAATGATGAAAATACTGTTTCTTTCGTGACATTGAACAAGGTTGGTGGATTTCTTCAGCGGATGGATTTGGCTCGCAAGTATGCATTTGGAAAGATGCTAGTGATTGGATCAAATCCACCCTTTAAGGTGAAGGGGCTGTGGCTTTTCCGTGGGCAAGAAATTCCGCAGTTTGTGATCGATGAATGCTATGACATGGAGCTTTACGAGTGGACGAAGGTTGACATATCTGATGAAGCTCAAAAGGAGCGTGTCAATCAGATGATAGAAGATTTCGAACCTTTTGAGGGCGAGGCTCTTCTGGATGCTAAGTGCTTTAAGTGAAATTTATTCCTTGTAAGAGGCTGCAGCTTTTGTCATGTGTCTTCGTTTTTGGTAGGGTTCGGTTTTCTTTCGTATGTCTTTAACAGTGAAGAAGTGTTAGCCGTACGTACTTTATTTGAGCCGCATCGAAACTTCATAATATTTAGTTTTCTACCTTAATTTTAATGATAGCAAGACAAATACAAGTGCCATATTTTTTTATGTCGGGTCTAAGCATCTATGGTAATAGAGGGGTTCGTGTTTTTCTCCTTCCCCCCAATAAAAGAGCCATGGGTTAACCCGGGCAAATCCCTTAAGGATGGAGACTAGCATTCCAAAACAACTTGATGTTGATTTAACTTCAATGTCAATGCTATTTTCTCCTATCAACTGGGATTGACACCCGGTGCCCTTGTAACAGGGTAGTTCAAGGAGGAAAGACAGGAGAAGTTTTGTGATTAATTAATTACTTAGACTCTTTAGAAATGTGTTGAATTCTTCTCTTCATATTTTTGTTGGGATTGTATAAGGAAGAATCCATATTGTATGTGATTACATACGCATGTTGCCCCTTCTTTTTCAGTATTATAAAACTAGTATTTTATCGATCCCACCTCAAATTGATAATAGATTTATAAAGTTATAATTTTAGTTATAAAAGAATAGAAAACAAACTATCACTCGTTGCATGTAAAAATACCTTCCATGCAGGTGGTAAGACCAAAATGTAGAAGATGAGAATCTCGCCTGTTATTCCTTTGGTATTTAAAAACATTTGAAGATGATTTTCAAAACTTGAATACTTCATTATAACTTTTTGATATATTTTAATGTAGATGGAGACGAAATCTATCTGTGAAGTTTAATCGTGAGTCAATTAAGGTTTGTTTGTGTAAGTCAAAACAATGCAGCTCAGTATATGTTGATATTGATCAGTTTTTAAATCTCACTATTTTTGCTATATTTTGATGCACCTCTTTAAAACGCCTATTTTCAATCTATGTTTATCATTTTCATTGACAATTCCGTTAAGATTTTTCTTTCTTTGTAGTTTGGTAATTGTGTATAATATGGCGTTGGATGTTTATTGGTAGGGTGCATTCACAACAATGTGTATTATTTGATTAACAACATATATTATTTGATTATTAAAAAAATGTTAAATTATCAACACAGCAATGTTATTAAAGTTAATTGTTAAACTCATCATTGTAAGATGACTTGTATTAAAGAAACTTAGAATGTTTAGTCAGTTAAAAAAACATTGATCACTTAATACTTAATATTTAAATATGCATACAAAGCACATATAACACTTTCATATTCATCATTACAGACGATAATATTAAAATTGCCAAAAGAAAGGATAGTATTCCCTCAATCCCTCTCCGTTACAACTTACAAGCTCTTTCTTTCTGCAATTCCAAAATTTCTTTAATACCTTAGTAGATGCGGAAAAGTAAAAATATATTTTTGAATTAAATAAACTAAAAATAATCTATTAATTGTATAATTAAGAATTTATAAATAATATACTATAGATTGTGCAGACTAAAATATATTTTTGGATTAAAGAATTGTATTTCAAATTACACAATATATATAAAATACTTATACAGATTATATAAGCTCAGTATAATTCAAAAATATATTTCCATTAGCTTATTTATAAGTTTAAAATACTGTTTGAAATAAAAAATATTTTAAATTAAGTAATTCACCTGAGAATATATTTTTAGACGATGATGTATTCTGATATCTGAAAATTGTGAATTGTACAATTATGTTTTGAAATAATTGGAGAATTTATGAAAATGCATTAGGAAGTGATGAGATGAGAGGACGATGAGAGGAGGAGGAAGAAAATGAAGGGGAGGAAGTTGAGGGTGACGTGGCTAATTTAAGAACAAAGAAAGCAAAATTAAAATTGGGTGAGTTAAGATGAGAAGGGAGAATTTGAAGCGAGCATGTCCACGATGATGGCTGCACCTAATCTGGTGAGATGTTACAGTTCATACAGAAATGGCGTGATGAAGTCAAAGTGGAAGTGCAAGGCGGAGGGTGAAGCTGATGTGGTTGTGATTGGGAGTGGGGTGGGTGGACTGTGTTGTGGAGCACTGTTAGCAAGATACGGGGAAGATGTGTTGGTGGTGGAAAGCCATGACCAACCCGGTGGTGCTGCCCATTCTTTTGATATCAAAGGCTACAAATTTGATTCTGGGCCATCTTTGTTCTCTGGTTTGCAATCAAGGGGTCCTCAGGCTAATCCTCTTGCACAGGTTTTGGATGCCTTGGGCGAGACTCTTCCATGTGCCACTTATGATTCATGGATGGTTCACATACCTGAAGGTCAATTCTTGTCACGCATTGGCCCTACGGATTTTTTCAAGGACCTTCAACAGTACGCAGGTCCTAATGCTGTACACGAGTGGCGCAAACTTTTAGTGAGTTATTGTTTGTAATTTATGTTTCCCAATATTCTTCTTCACTTCAAACATATCGTAATTTGTTTCACATCACAGGATGCCGTACTTCCATTATCTGCAGCTGCAATGGCTCTTCCCCCTCTCTCTATTCGAGGAGACTGGGGTGTGCTTTCCACTGCTGCAGCTAGATATGCTCCTTCTCTCTTCAAATCCTTTCTTCAAATGGGACCTCGAACTGCTCTAGGGGCCACTAAACTTCTCAGACCTTTCTCCGAAATTCTTGACGATTTGCAACTCAAAGACCCTTTCATACGGAATTGGATTGACCTCCTCTCATTCTTGCTTGCTGGGGTCAAAGCTAATGCTGTACTTTCAGCTGAGATGGTTCCTAACTACTCTTCTTTCACCTGTTTGATTAATCATTATACCTTACGGACTGTTACATTTTTTTTCTACAACAGATATCAATTTTAATTTGATGATATAATTTACATCCCTCTTACTAGCACATCAAGTTCGGATGCTCACCAAATATTTCTATTTATGAATGCCCAAACAAATTTCCCCCCAAATTTTCAGGTTTACATGTTTGCAGAATGGTACAAACCAGGATGCTGTCTTGAGTACCCCCTTCATGGAAGTGCAGCTATTGTGGATGCTCTCGTGCGAGGACTAGAGAAATTTGGGGGAAGAATTTCTCTCCAAAGTCACGTGGAAAATATCGTTGTTGAAAATGATAGAGCCATTGGAGTCAAGCTGAGGAGTGGTCAAGTGAATATATTTTGATTGATAAGAAAAGGCTCAATGATAAAATTTTGTTGGTTAGCATCTGCGTTTTAATTTTTAATTGAATATTTATGTATTCTGCAGTTCCTACGTGCTAAAAAGGCTGTTGTCAGCAATGCATCGATGTGGGACACTTTAAAATTGCTACCTAAAGAAGCTGTTGCAAAGTCTTTTTCAGAAAGGATCAACACGACTCCTCAATGTGATTCATTCATGCATCTCCATTTGGGATTTGATGCAGAGGTTTGCCATTTTGGTGACTGGTTTCATTTGTTTGTAATGTCTTTCTCTTGAAGCAATTGATAAATAAAAGGGGAAGGTCCATGTTACAGCCAAAGTTTTCGTGTGTTTATCCTGTTCACGAACTGCATTCCAAGTAGTTGGTAGCTCACAAAACACTGTTTTATCTTTGAACCACAACCTTTTTTATGTCCTCAAAGTTGTAGCAGCACAAAACAAGTAATGTCACTCATGCTGGTTGCATCTTCAAGTTTCAAGTAGCTGTCTGTCATCATCCACCGTTTAAACTACTTGAAGTTGATAACATGTTCCAATATCTGATTGACCAGGATATACCCAGTGATCTGGGGATTCATCATATAGTTGTAAATGACTGGGAAAGAGGAGTTGATGCAGACCAGAATGTTGTGCTGATATCAATACCTAGTGTACTTAGTCCTAATCTGGCCCCGCATGGGAAACATGTGCTACATGCTTATATGCCAGGAACTGAACCATTTGACTTGTGGGAAGGACTTGATCGTAGGAGTGCTGAATACAGAAATCTGAAAGCTGAAAGATCAGAGGTATTCATATGATATGTGGATAATGATATCTATGTATGCTTAGTAGTAACATAGCATATAAGTGTGTTTGTTGAATCAGGTAATGTGGAAAGCTGTTGAGAGAGCAGTGGGAGGAGGTTTCAGCAGGGAGAAATGTGAAGTGAAGTTGGTTGGAAGTCCACTAACACATGAAAGGTTTCTTCGGAGGAACAGAGGAACATACGGGCCAGCTGTGCAAGCTGGCAAAGATACCTTTCCTGGACATTCAACTCCCATCCCACAGCTTTATTGTTGTGGAGACTCCACCTTTCCTGGCATTGGAATCCCGGCAGTTGCTGCAAGTGGTGCAATTGTAGCTAATTCTTTAGTCTCAGTATCTCAGCATTCCAACCTGCTTGATGCAATTGGCATATGAACCCAACAAACAAAAACTTTTATGTGGCTTTCCAACCAACATCTATCTTCTCATTCTTCTCATGTAACAGTAGTTATTACTAGACCAAATCTCATTTTTTTTTTTATTTTGTAATAATGATACACTTATTTATGAATATAATTTTTCATCATTCTTACGAGGTATTATCCTCAAGTTATCAGCAAGATTGTTATTGTTAGATGTAGTTTGATATTATTAAGATATTGTTAGATATTGATAACCACAATATCAAACAATATCTTCTATTTAATCTTTTTATTTTCAGTTACTCTTTTTACTTGTACCTCTCTCTATTATAAATAGATTACCCTATGTGTGGTTTATACACAAGGGAGATTAATCTCAATCCCTATCTTCTTTATTCTTAACATGGTATCTGAGCTTAAGGTTTTTTTCCGCTATCGCTGCCTCCACCACTGCCGCCACCGCCGCTGCTGCCACCGGAGCCGCCGGCGCCACTGCCGGCGCCGCCGCCGGAGTAGTCGCCGGAGCCGTCGCCGGAGACGCTGTCGGAGCCTTCGCCGGAGCCGCCGCCGAAGTCGCCACCACCGTTGTCGTCGCCGGAGTGTTAGTTCCGACCGGCGACCATACAGTTTTGATCATCCCTCACGCGCCATTCGAAGCCGCATTCGAAGCCGCGTGTCTTCCAGTTCCTC
>Ga0209589_1011470_pt1 | contig 12473 bp, 4 predicted proteins | sample CowpeawhiteBW_FD_187525 | JGI IMG/M metagenome (GOLD analysis project Ga0209589, IMG submission 187525) | Root nodule microbial communities of legume samples collected from California USA - Cow pea white BW (SPAdes) (version 2) | ecosystem: Host-associated > Plants > Roots > Nodule | place: USA...
ATATATATATATATATATATATATATATATATATATAAGTTTTTAAAAGAATACATAAAAGAAAGTTTAAAAGTAGGATATCAAATTATCTGTTTCATTACAAATTATATTTTTCTAAATTTTAGTCTTTTACTCGATCTAAAAGAACCGATACATCACTGTGTTGATAAAATAGTTTTGAGAGATAATATAAGATGATGAAGCTGAATCTTAATAATCATAAATAACTTATTAAAAATTTTATATGTATATATTTCTTGGGTGTTTTATAAATGTGAAATGTTATCAGTGTATAATTTGGTACGTTGAGACTTAAGTTGTAAACAATTCATATAAGATATTATAATACATAAAAACAATAAGATGAACAACACATAACATAAAAAGGTGTACAAATTTATTATCTTAAAATTTTAAGTTAAATATAATAGTTTAATCTCAAACATAAATTTCCACTACTAATCGATATTACATTTCTAAAATATGTCTCCTCCGATAACCTAACAAAGCATGCATTCATTAAATTGCATAATAGATCGATAGTTAATAGAAAAACTTTTTTTTTCTTACTTAACTAGGTATTTACTAAATAAATATACGACTCCGATCACAAATTTTTCATTTACAAATTAATTTGGATCATAGTCAACAACACTTACATATAACAAATTTTCCTTTAAAGAAAATCTTTATTAACATATATCAGTCATTTTTTCTTATATAAATTATCTCTTATAATAATTTTTTCATCTCCGATAAATCACATGTCTAATAATATCATACCTAAATTGACAATTTCTATATCTTAGAAACTGTTTTTTTTTCTTCTGCACTGGCATGTAAAATATGGTGTATATTATATATGATTTATGTTATTACATCTAATGACTAGAATATGGATGAGACGTTACCTATGAGTAGACTAACTCTAGAATGGCTCGGTTTGTTTTGTTTTTATCTAAGACATGAATATTCCTATCGGTACAATAATATAAAATATAAATTTATATATATGAAAAAATATTTAAATTTTTTAAACTTAAAATGTTACATAAATTATCAAACTCCCCGTACGAGAGTATTCAATTAGCTACACATTAGGGAAGTGCAAACTTAATAACATCTATATTAATGCAATCATCAAACAGTTATTAATGTAAAAGATGATATTAATCTAATCTTGTCTTATTATCTGCTTCTCGCAAATATTATGACGGCGACAACACATCCAACAAATTTTCACCTGCAACATTAATCCAACAACATAGATTGATTTTGTATTACATAATAAAACCCATACAGCGTTTTACAATTACGTTAACTCCTAAGATAAAGATAAAGTTATGTTTATATATTAATCCATTGTGGCTAAAGGAAATACAGAACAACCGTCCAATTCACTTCACCAAACCAATAAATCAGAATTTAATAAAACATAAAGTTATTATAGCTTTAGTTTTGGTAAAAAGCAAGGTTCTTGAGACAGTAGAATCTGGAGAAATAAAGATGGTATTAATGATGAGTGATTTGTGAGGTTGGCAACTTGAAACGTGCTTCTGTGTAGCATGATGGGTCAGAAGTTCAGAATTTTCTGCCTAAACGACACGGCATATAGAAAAAATGGTACGCTAGTGCATAAAATAAAGGCAGGGACTTTAATGCATAATAAAAAATCGAAAGTAGATTAATAATATAAAATCTAACTTTAAACGCAGAATGTGGTGAAGTCAAATCTCCATACTCTCATAAAGGCCTTTATCATGATATTGCAACACGCAAATAGAAAATAAGGTGAATTCCATGATAGGTGTGTTACTGGATATTCTAAAAAAATGTTTAAATATATTTTCAAGGAAGTAAACTTTTAATTCTATAAATTTTGTGAGTGTACCATTAAATTGGATTAAATATATTTTTATCTCTTAATTATAAAATAAATTTGTAATTGATTATTTAAATTTTGATTTTGTTTGATCTTTTAATTTTAGAAATTATTCGATATAATTTATATTTTTTAATAATTTAAAATTTTTTTACGTGTCAAACAAGATTTTATTATGTCGTTCATATTATTTATACGTTATTGTCGCGGGCTTTTTTTTTTCGTTTGAATCTTTCATCATCAATCAACCACCATGTCAACCGCATAATGGTATAATATACCCTATCGCATAATGGTATCATATACTCTATCAAAACCCAAAACAATCTCCTCTAGTTCATATTTATTCTCACATAATTTCATTTCAACAAAAAGGAAACCTCAAAATATCTGCAATCACTCCCTTCCCCTTATTTTCAAATCTCCATCTTGAACTTAAAAAAAATAAAAAATACACAAGTAAATGATGAAACTCGTGTGAAATCACAAAAGTAAATAACTTTTCACATTTTGTAATCAAATTAAACTCAAAGTATTAAAAACATGAACAAGTTAATTAAGAACTATGTGTTAGAAAGAGAGTTTGAGGGAAAAGGGTTGGTGGGTTGAGAACCCCACATGATTTAAAGGGGAAAAAGAAGGAAAGTCTCACTCAAGGAAGGAAGATCAATATCGATAACGGTCGACACTTGTTCTAATTATGGCGGCAAAGACAATGAATTGAGGGAGGAGCTTGCTGGTTGCGAGCTTAGTTGGATTTTGAATGAAGAAACCCTACGCGAGGAAGGAAAACAATGATAGCAGCGACATTGTCAGTTGGGAGCACTACAATGGTGCTGATGGTAGAGGAGTGGGCACCGTAGAAGAAGTTTCAATGGCCATGAAGGGATAAGGGAGTCCCACGTAAGAGGAACAAAATGAGGAATTCGAATAGGGGAAGAAGTCCGTGATAATGACGTTTAAACAATGCAAATACCATTGGAGCGTCGTTTGACGTGTTAGAGAAACTTTAACGTTGTTGAGTGAAATGAACTATATTCAATCACTTATAAAGTTAGGAGATCAAACAAAGTTTCAAGAAGGGATCAATTTCAATTTTATGGGACAAAAAACATATTTAACCCAATTAAATATTAATTGGTGGCTCGAAAACATTTTGATAACCAGTGGCACAATAGGTCTAACATAAACTATCTATGCAATTTTAATCCTTTCCTAGTTCTAAATAAAATCATATTAAACATCACTATAAATTTTGATATCTCAACTATGCTAACACCTCAAAGCCTAATCATTTCTTAATTCAAAATACCACCATTTCATGCAAAGTAAACCTTGGAATAAATTGACCAAAATGACATATCTAAAGTAATTAAACATACCACACGTTCATACTATTCATCAAAATATCAATTCAACCTTAGTAATCAATATTCAACAATCCAATTATATTATTTGATTCATCGAAACTACAATACTCTTACCAAAGCATAAATCATGCATTCTCTATCATCAAATCATTAACTTAAAACATTGTTATAAAATAATAGTTTTCCTCATCTGGATTAAAGAATCTTAATTCATTGTTTCTCCCAAGAGCTTTGACTCTCACACAATGTTCTATTTACACAAGAAAAAAAAATCAATGATCTCAACACATATGAATAATCATATACAAACAAAAATTCTCTTTAAGCTTCTTTAAACTCTCTTAATCTACATGCATCAAAGTGTTTCAAATGACTAAAACAGAAACACAAATTAAACTTACTCTTATCACAAATATGTTTCGGTATATTTGTTTTAATTTTGACTGAGACTCCTATAATAGTATCTGTAACACCCCTGGCGTACCACGCCCAGATGGGCATGTCAGGTTACTACAGCCCGATGCACCCCAACCCCTCACCCTTCTCCGTCCATTCATACTGGGTGGGTTGTTGCCAGTGGGAATTGAACCCCCAACCTGACCTTTAACACCTCTGGCACACCAGCAGATGCTACCAGTTGTGCTGCTATTCAAATAAATGAATCATGAGGTTATAATTATAGAAAAAATACTAGAGAATATTCTTTAAGAGAAGATGACTTTCATAAAATAAAACTTAATTAACTATTATTTTATTTATAATTTATTTTTTTAATAATTAAATAATTAAATATTATTTACAAAATTACTTATATCTTTTTCCTATTTTATGTTTACATTTTTTTATCTAATACTTGAAAAACATATTCAAGTCATACATATAGACAATTCCATCAGTATTCATTTGAGGAATATCAAATTGGTCCATTTTTTTTTACTTGACTTAATTTGGTCCATATTTTGATAAATTTTGTAATCAGGTATTTTCATTAGTAATGCACTAACTGTGTTAAAGAAGTGTCACATATTACTTCGTGATTTTTTATTTTTAAAATTTTAAAATTTTAAAATTTTAAAATTTAAATTTATTTATTTTATTTATTTATTTTAAATGTAACGTGTCAAGTTGACATTGTGCCATGTGACAATGACATTGTGATGTGACAATAATAGTGACATTGTGATGTACTATTGAGTGTGAAAATTTTCAATTTAGTATCTCTATTTATTACTTTGTCCCAATTTGTTTTAATTTTTTTTTTAAACTGGAGCAATTTCATCTCTATCCAAATAAAGACTAAATTTAATTTTTATATAGATGTTATGATGATATTTTTAATAAGACCAAGTTTACTTAAATTAAATCTATACTTTACATTGAACTTTATTTAAATTTTGTATCAACGATTTATATATCAATAATTTCCAAACAAATATTAGGGTTGGTTTAAAAATAACAACTTTATAAATTGAAATATAAAATTTTAAAACAATTTGAAATTTATAAATTGTTAAATATATTTATTTTAAAACAGTTTTATAATAATTTTAAAACAATTTAATAACAATTTAAAATGTTATAAATTTTTAAATAAATTTATTTTAAAACAATTATATAACAAATTTTAAACAATTTAATAACAATTTAAAATGTTATAAATTGTTAAATAAAATTATAAATAAATATATTTATTTTAAATTGTTATAAATAAATATATTTATTTTAAAATGTTATAAATAAATATATTTATTTTAAATTGTTATAAATGAATTGATATTTTTAAAGCAACTCTACTATTTGTCTATAAATTATTAATATATAAATATTTAAAACAAAATATAAATAAATTTAATGCAAAATATAAATTTAAATAAATTTAATTTGATTATAAATATCAATTATAATAAAATATCATTGTAATATTCATATAAAAGTTAAATTTGATTTTCGATTTATAAGTGATAAACTTACTTCAGGTTAAAAAAAATAAGACTAAATTGAGACAACACAACAAATACAATGACTAAATCCTAAGTTGAAATTTTTTACATACATAGTGACACGTGACACTTTCATACACTGTCACTGCCACATGACAGGATTTAAAATTGGCACGTGACACTTTCATACACTGTCACAACCACATGACAAGATTTAAACTTAACACGTGACAATTTTTTTTATTTAAAAAAATTAAAATAGATTTAAAAATTAAAAGAAAAACTAAAAAAAATATGAGCTGACACAACATATGAGTTAACATTAATAGTACTAACGGAAGGAGTCTGATTATAGTAAATTTATCGAAATAAAAACTAAATTGAAACAAATAAAAAAATACTAGTTTATTTAACTTTTATTAAACAAATTTTTTTATTTGGGTATTAATTAAACTATAGTCTCTCTTTTATTTTTTATTTTTATTTTCATGTTTATATAACATAAGTATATTATCTATTGATATCGTGCGAGATTCTTTAGGTAATGAATAAAAGATAATTTTTATTTTTTTTAATTTTTTTATGGAAATATTTTTGCAATTTGATTCTATTATTTCAAAGCATCACATTAACATTTTGGCAATCATTTATTTTTTTTTTGTTTTTTTTATTAACATGATTTTATAATTTTAGATGTTTCGATTAAAAGTGAAAGATGAAAGTTAATATATATATATATATATATATATATATATATATATATATATATATATATATATATATATATGTATATATAATTTTAAATCAAGGGTAAATTCTGTCTATCTAATACACTTTCATTTATTCTAATTCGTCATTCTTTTCTTTAATAAAATACAACATTATACACTTATATAGATTTATTGCTTTTTGTTGAGGATTGAATGAGTCTCTTTCTATCATTGTTGTGAATAGTAAAATATAAATGATAGTCAAATAGGTATAACATAGTTGTTGTTGACTGTATAATTATATTAGAATATTTGTCATTACGAATCAAATTGCTGAAACTTTTCATTTAAAATATTATTATGTTTTAATTTAAAGATGACAGCATTTGGTATTTTTTTTTATTTCAATTTTTTTTTTTATCGTATAGGTATTCTATGGATATTTGTTTTGTTCTTGTATTTTCAGTTTAACGTTTTTCATATATTCTTTTAGAGCTGGTATTTATGCTTAGCGTTAAAATATGTAAAATTCATCATGCAATAAAAAAAAGTATTTAGAGAATCAAGTTCTATATATCTACACAGCCATTCTCAATCATTTTTTTTTTCGACTTAATTTGTAGAATACATTTTAACTCTTTATTATTTATAAATTCTAATAGGTCCTTTATATAGTTTTCTAAATCATTCAATTAGGTCCTTTTATTTTATAAGACAAATTCGAACTAGGTCCTTTATTTTTAGAAACATGATAAAAAATATAACATTTTATTTCTAGATGTTATTTAAATTTTAATTCACTTGAGTTAAGTTTTGCAAACATATTTTTGAATCAACTTTCATGTCTTTAATCTTTAATGTTATTTTTTCAAAATAATACTATATTGTCATACACATTATTTGTCTACAAAGAGTTAAATATTTGCAAATAACAGAGAATAATAGACTTATGCTATCCATTTAAGCTAACATCAATTCAATTGATTATACAAACAACATTTTCTAGGAAACAAAACCAACTTCCATGTCTCCTATGTCATTTGTTGGGAATAATGATTTTGTTATGATCAATGTAAAGGCATAAGACATATATGCATGGTTTCTATTGCTTACAGAGTGTTGATCTTTGACAAGTTATAGTGAATAAGAGATTTACATTTCTATATAGGTTTGGTGACTAACTAATAAAGTAATCAATTGCTTCTACAAACAACATATGCTTCTTACTTTTCTGCGAACCATCAATCATGTATCCATTGAGGTTTTCAAGAACAAATGAATAAGAGCAAAAATTACAATAAACACGAAAAATGGTTAATACACTAATATAGACTTCAGTTGTTATTTCTATTCTGAATGAGTAAATTGATCATCAATCCTTTTAATTGTGCCTGAAGCTAATTCAGGAGCCTCAGATGCAGATGCTTCAGATGTATCAGAATCATTATCTGTGTTAATCAGTGTAATCGAACAACAAGAGTTAGTGTTACAAACCAAAAACAAAAACATGTATACAATGAGCAACATAAACAAACAAATTTAAAGAAACTAACAAAACTGAACATACCAAAGAGAGACTTGACAGAAGGCTTCTTTACTTTAGTTGTTTTCTTCCTTAATTCAGCTACAAAACAAAAGGAAAGGAAAGAAAAAAAATTACTTTTTTTTTATTTAATTTTCAATATGAACCATAATTTTTGTGTTGTACAATGCTTATTGGAAAGTCATATATAACTTCATTGGTGTGAACTATTATCGATATGCAATTGCAGCATTTTCTACAAAAGATAAATTGAACGAGTAATAGGTAAGATTGGCTTAACTTGGTGGTGATCTCAAGTTATGGATATGACATGGTTATGTGATAATTTACTCAATTATTATTAAAGTAACAAATAATTATTTAGTTTTTTAGGTTTAAAAAAAAAAGGAAGGGTACACAAGAAATATAAGAGAAAGAAAAATCAATGAAAAAATTTCTTTGGTTTAATTAAAAAGGAAAAAAAGGGAAATGAGTTCAAATTTTACTTGTTTCACAACAACAAAGATATTTAATGAAAATCATTGTTTTTCTTTACTATAAATTTGAAGTGAGATTAATACTTAAAAAATTATCAACACTTCTCTCACACAAAAATAGCACGACTTAATCACAACATCTACCAAAAGTTAAATGTGTACATTTTAAAATTTTAACACATGACTGTGAATAATATTTTCACTTATATTAGATTTTTTTTTTTAACTTTATAACATATTTCTCAACCTTGTTTATCCTTAACTTATTATATGAAATATTTAAATAAGAAAGAGAAAAAAATATAACCAATATCATCTTAAAATTGTAAATAGACATATAAATAGAAACAAAAATTAATTTCAAAAGTAGATATGTGAAACAAAATAAAACAACATCTTCCGAGGAACATTATCAAAATTCAAAAGGAAAAATGAGCAAAAGTTACGTACTCATCCCAGGAACTTGATAATCGTTGACAATTTCAAAGTTTTTGTATGTGTATCCCACAAAATTCAAGTCTTTAGATGAAAGCATCTGTACCATCACATTGAACAAGTCAAATAAGAATGAGAACAGAAAAATGTGTGAGATAAATTAAGAAATAAAAAATTGTAAAGACCGACATTCAAGAACTATACACAAGGCAAGAAATAAATACCAGAATATGGATTAATTTTTCCAAGAAAGTGAGAGAATACATTTCTTTGAAGTTTGTTTTGGTATTATTAAAAAATCTATATAACTTTTTCAAAAACACACTACTAATGTGTTTTCGATATATTCTTTTATCAATGAGGTATGTGGTATTTATACTAAATTTTCATAATAATTTCTAAGAGAACTTCATGAAAAATGTGAAAAAAGAATAAAATCTTGGATTACCTTCCTCCATGGACCGCCAGTTCTTGATGATGATTGAGCCTGGTGGTCAGACTGCATAAGTGATAAAGGTAAAATGAGAATATTTCTTTTTACAAATGTGAACAATCTTAAGCAATTTGCAACACAAAATAAGCAATAATTTGAAAAATGTAAATACCTCATCAAACTTTTCAAAATTTTGAGTGTCTAACTCATCATTGACCTCAGGAATAAATGCAGCTTCCATTTGATACAATCTTTCCCACTCAACACCATTGAAAAATGGATGAGCCTAAAGAAAAAAAAATGCAATAGGAAGGTAATTTTTATATTAAAAAGTCTACAGAAGATATTTAAGAATGTAGAAAAGGACACACCATACAACACCTTTATTTCTTCTGCACCATTTGAGCCCAGTCTCTGGTTCACATTACATAAAAGTTTACTTATAAGATCTTTAGCCTCTACAGTTAACCTTGCTTCTTCAGGAAACTTTAAATGAGATTTCCAATTTACTATCTACATAAAATAGAGAGTTAGATAAATGAATTGAGCAATACAAAATATAAAACTGTTTGAACTATCTAATCAAATGAGAAACATTACAGTAGTCTTAGCTTGTAGTTATTTTTATAATCAATGTTACCTTTCTACATGTTGACATTGGATCGTCAGAATAAAAAGGTGGATATCCCACCAACATTTCATACATAATAGCACCAAGTGACCACCTGGGAATTTTATCATGACAAACATCATTGTATCAGAATAAAACATCTAAATCATCAAATATACAAGAATGTCTAAAGTAAACTATGTTACTTGAAACATGTCTTGAAAGAATCACTACTACCGAATGAAACAAAAGTATGCTTCCGTATTAGATGTGTCATAAAAGCCAAAATGAAATTAGTTTGAGTCTTATCATTCACAAGCATAGAACTCACCAATCACATTCCATCCCATAGCCTTTCTTTAATAGAACTTCTGGAGCAATATAGTCTGGTGTACCGACAGTAGAATAAGCCTGTAACATTCATACATTCACATTTTGCAAGCATACACACACACACACACAAGAAAATCCACATAGTAGTTTTGAACTTACAAGTGTCCTCCTATTCTTTTGCCAGTGTTGCAACTGTTCTTGTTGTGTGCGTCCAGATTCATCACTTTGAGCACATCCATTTGCATTTTGACCAGAAGAAAAATCTGTTTCTTCAAGTGTACTACAGTCTAATGGTTTACATAATCCAAAATCTGATAGTCTCAAGTGTCCATATTTATCAAGTAATAAGTTATCAGGCTTAATATCCCTGCAATGTGCCATATTATGAAGATTAGTTTATATAATGTAAAATCAACTAATCACAACAATACTTACTTCTAATAATGAGTTTTGTAGATCAGTTTATTTTAGGCTTATTGCCATCTTAATCTACATGGTATAATTAACTATAACATATTGCAGAATGCAAGACTGATATCTGGTAGACATCCAATTTCATAGATACCTATGTATATAATTGTGTTTATGTATTGATTCAATGGCTAGAACTGTTTCTCCCACATAAAATCTGGCTTCATCTTCGGTCAAGGTATCCTTTCTCATTAGCAGAGTCATCATATCCCCACCAGGTAGATACTCCATAATAAGATATAAGTACTCCTCATCTTGGAAAGAACAATAAAGTTTAACTATGCAATTGCTGTCAACCTCTGCAAGGAGATTCCTCTCAGCTCTGACATGTTCTACCTGAAATAGTTAGCTGAGTTAAAGTGTGATAACTCCATCAGCCTTTAACATGAAAATTACTCTTCTGTAAAATAATACATGTAGCTAGGCAAATGATTGTCAACCTGGCCTCTGCGAAGCATCTCTGATTTCTTAAGCTTTTTCATTGCATATACATGATCTGTAGTCTTTTCCTTACAAACTCTGACCTAAAACAATTTTAAATTGTAGGTAAAAGTACAACCATTGATGGACAGAAGCATAAATAGATTTAAAAACTAAGAAAACAGTTAGGAATCACATTAACTTTTATCATATATAAGAAGCACAAACATACCTCCCCAAATGCACCTTTTCCAATCATGGTCAATAACTCAAAATCATCTACACCCATCTTGTGCCTTTGAAGACGCATATATTCAGTTTCCTTTTTCTCTAAAAATTTAAGTAGGTTATTTTGATCTTCCTCAGATACATCAGCATCAGCCAACTTCTTTTCCAAGATGGTTCGACTGTAACATGTAAGGCATTAGAAATGTTTTCAACATATTTGTTAATCCAACGATCATAACTCAAATTAATACTGAAACATACACAATACTTTGGATAGTTTTAACACAATTTAACCAAACAGTAAGAAAAATTTGTAGTCATGGTTCATAAAATCTCAACTTGCACACCAAAGAAAATTCTGCCACAATAATAAATAATACAGTTCCACTAACTCACTAGGATTGCATACTTACAATGTGTTGTGTTAAGAACCACTAACCTAAGATTTGGTGAAATTTATATATAGATTAAATAAAGATAAGATTCTCTCCACCAAATTTGAGGCAAACAATAAATTACATATTGAGAAACATTCTTGATTCTTCATCCTCTTCACATATTTTCTTATTCAAACTTGCACCCCTGTTTCATATCAACCAGGGTAGTTCTTCCAATGTTCTTAGAAAATTCTAGCTAAACTTGGAACACTAATTGATATAATATCTTTTGTTGCACTACAACCAGTATACTAAGTAAAGTATAATGCATTAATGGGAAAAAACAACATTTATTCTAAAAAGTAGATAACAGAATACGCATTCATTTAAAAATCACACTAACAAGATAAGAAATTATGGACTGGATTTTGAAAAGTAAAATTATTAATATTCCGGAAATGTAACATACCGTTCTTTCCTTTCCTGAAGGTTCTTCATTTGTTCCTTATAGTGGTTTTCAATGTATTGTTTAGCTGCTGCAACCTTCTGCTTTGTGATATTGGAAAGAGCTGCTTCATCCAGAGGCACGTTTGGACCTTCATTTCCACCCTGAGTATCGTCTTTCTTTCTAGTAGTGGCTCTTAATTTATCTCGTGGTTGAAATTTCTGTAACCAACTCCTTGCAGAATCCATTTCGCTCACCAATCACACTTTCAACCACTACCAACAACAACCATCACTCCTTTCGCAATACCTTCAATTCAACAAATTTCAACTATGATAACCCTGCACATCATTTTTATATTAAATATCGAAACAACAAAAAAGTAAAAAAAAAATGGTTATAATTGACTTGGCGAACACGCAATAGTTTCTGATCGTACCTTAATTTCAAGCTTTTCGGAAGTACAAAGCGTAAGAAAAAAAATAACGCAGCGGATTGAAACAATAATTGATGGATTAAAAGATTGAGAATGTGAAAAAGTTGAATTTGTGGGAAGAAGCTGATAATTCGGATTACCATCTAATTAATAGTTATAATTATGTAAAACTGCCAAGAGAGAGAGGATCCAATAATGTCGGATACAACATTATGGTATGACTTGGCTCAATAAAAAAAAAACCTTTGTTCACAAGTCACACTCTTTAGATACTTTATATATTTTTTGTATATAATATATATATATATATATATATATATATATATATATATATATATATACTATATATATAAAAAATAAAAAA
>Ga0209589_1011472_pt1 | contig 12471 bp, 9 predicted proteins | sample CowpeawhiteBW_FD_187525 | JGI IMG/M metagenome (GOLD analysis project Ga0209589, IMG submission 187525) | Root nodule microbial communities of legume samples collected from California USA - Cow pea white BW (SPAdes) (version 2) | ecosystem: Host-associated > Plants > Roots > Nodule | place: USA...
TATATATATATATATATATATATATATATATATATATATATATATATATATGTGTGTGTGTGTGTGTGTGTGTGTGTGTGTGTGTGTTGAACATCAGGATTCCTTAAAACTCAAAAATCACACACATAAGAGAAAGGCATAATGGTGAAAAGCTTAAAATATAATACACAACATTTAAATGTAAGAGAATTTAGAAGAATACATATTAACACTACCCTATATCAATGGTTGAGTTAAGAGAAGAGCCATGGAATCAATCAAATTTAAAATTAAAGAAATTATTGTCTTGAAATCACACTGAGAAATCAGAATATCTGAAGTAAACATTACAAACTCTAAGATCAACTACAGTAAAAAAGTAGCAACATGAATTTGTAGAGAGTGAAAATGCATGCCTCCTTCTCTAAAAACCCCAATCATGCTTTTGTGTTTGAGTTAGCAGAAATTTCCTGGCAGAAGCATTATAACAAAAATGGTTAATCCAAAATGGACAAGGGATGCACTCAATTTGAATCAGAAATCTGAATTACATGTGACATGTATTTGATCATGAAATATTGATTACCTTAGTGCAAATGTATATGTAATGGACATCAGGATTCTTTCCTAGAGCTTCCTCCACAGAGGTTCCATCATCATTCAGGGGAACAGGTTTTGTAAGCTCCCAAACTGGTTGCTCAGATTTCTCTTCTGAAGCAAGTTTCTCTGCATATACCAAAGTCTAGGGTTTAGTTTGCACTCCAACTTTAATGCACAAGGCTAAAAATAAAAAGGTAAAATGAAATGAACACTTCAAATATGTTAAAATTAATCTATCTAGAAGTTCAAAACTTATGTTAGAATGATCAAGTCTGAGTCTAAGTTTCATATTGGATAAAAATAACAAAGTTAAACACCATATAAGAGAAAAACCTATAAACTCAGTTCATTGAGATTTTGAGTTAAAAGTGGTGTCTTGACTCTAAAATTGATTTTAACTTAAAGGCATAAGTCTAATTCATCTTATTTTCTCATTGTTTTTTCTCCTGTAAGTGCTTATTTAGAAAATTGTCCAAACAGAACAGAAAGTGTTTAACTTGGAATGGAAGATGACAATGACATAAAGATTGAATGCAACCTATGACATGGAGTTTTGTTGTCCATGAGCATGATTCCCGTAGCAAACGTAAGCGATACAGTGGAGATCCATATGTGACCTGCAGATTTTACAACCATTGAAGCCTAATGCAAAGGCACATTCTATCCATTGGATTGGAGAGTAAATCTGAATGCAGATTGATGCTTAAATAAAGAGGTGCAATTACCAGAACATAAACTCCTTTATCCTTGAGGACCCTATAGTGTGTCATCAACTGCTTCAATAATGGTGAACAGATCAAGAATAAAAAAAATCCTAAATAAAACAGAAGCTGTAAAACAATTATAGACTTTTGTTCATGGTTTTATTCTACCTCCAAATCTCCTCCAGCATTTTTGTTGCATTTTGTCTTGAATTATTTCCACACTACAAACAAGAACACGTAAACACCAAACTATAAGACTTGTCAAACATACTTGCATCTCAATGAACCATCGCTACACTCACCAAGATAGAGTCAAGAGTCCCTGAAAAAGCAAAACCAAACAGTATCAGTAGCACAATCCATTGTCCAATATGAACTTATTATAATAAAGAGAGATAAAAAAAACAAAACTAAAATTACACAGCAAGCACACCTTTGTCAATAGCAGCATCAAAAGACTCTGATTCAAAATCACTCATGTTTCTCACATCCATTTTCATATCTGTCCAATTATGAAGGATACATCACACTCACATTGCCATCTTTGTTAAAATCTATGAATTTCTCCACATTCTCAAAAACTAACTCAAAATTAATATATAATGTAATGACAAAACTCTTGTTCGGTTCCATAACATTAACTTGTAGACTTGACACAGATAAATCACAAAGCAGAAAGGATACATTTCAATTGGGGAATATCTTGGTATTTGCTTTTCATAGCTTCAATAACCACCGCAGATATATCAATGTTGACAATATCTGTGTAACCGCCATCAACCACCATGCCTTCGCTGAAGGCTGCAAACACCACAAAATCGTTTTTTTATTTCAAAGAAATGTAATTTTTCTTGAATCCAAAGAAAGAGGCATGTACCCATGAATGAGATCTGAATAAAAGACAAAAAGATAAAAAGAACAACGTGAAGAAAACGTGCCTGAGTTGCCACAACCAACGATGAGGATGCGTTGGGTAGGAGGGACATAGAGGTTGATGATGGGAGCCAAAGTGATGTACTTTTGATACCAATCGAAGGGACCAGGTTCGTTGGTGTAGCGGTTGTCCCAGTACCATGGTTCACCGTAGGCTTGGGTACTTGACGTCATAACTCTCTCTCTCTATGAAAATTGAATGGTGTGAGTCCAATTCAATGCCTTATGAGGAAGAAGTTGCAGTCACAAACTTTGTTTTGTTCCAAATCTTGGAAAGAAATGGAAAGAAGATGAGAGAAGTGATGGAAAGAAAGTAACATCTACTTGCTTGACGTGGCATTCAAAGATGTGCTCACTCTCCTGCATCAGCCAAATGCGGTTTCAATTTTTCTTTAATGAATAAACTTCTTGGATTATTTTCATCATCACCATATTTTAACATAGTTTAGTAAATAAATTAATTTTCGCTTAAATTTATTTTATTTTTTATTTTTAAAGCGATATAAAAGATTCGCAATTTGAGAAAATGGTATATTGTGGTAATGAGATTTTCCTGTTCCAACTTTAAGTTATATCCAAAATGTGTCCCTATCTCACCGATAATCACGAACCGATTGCCAATAACAAGTAACCAAATGTTTGTTTGAACATTTGATGTGATGCACGTTACGTGCAACAATGCACACCATGTGTCTGATTAATGTGCCCTCTGGCCACAAACAAATTACGACGACCACGACCAATGCTTCTTGCTCACGTCTATTTGAAGACTCGTGTTTTGGTTTGTTGAACGCTAAGGCGACGTCACAAAGTAGTTAAAGGTACACTTGTTTAGTTTATTGTGGTTTCCCGTATAAGTTTGATGTCAACTTTATTGACACATTGAAATACAAACAGTTTCATCTTGATTTCACATTATAAATGAAATTGAAAACTTTCAATAATTATGCTCACGTTGAGATCAATCTCAGCTGAATTTTATGCCCGGGAAGAGTAGAAAAAAGAAGAGTTTCGCATAAGGTTTGCAAAGAATTTGTGGTACAAAATGTTTGCATTGATAATCCCGGAATTCAATGAAATTTGATAGTTCTCTTCTTCAATAACTACAATTGCAATAGAGGTAGTAAAACACAAACCTATTGACAAGCCATAGGGTACAATGAAAACTAATGGACCTTTTACCAACTAGCTTTTGCAATTTAAGGAATAGATATTTCTATAGTGCCTATTGGGCTATTGTTTATGTTTCCAAGAAACGAAGTTCTGCCATAAACTCTTGGCGTTTGGGGCAATACCATGCAACTGCTTTTGCTGAACCAAGTACTTGCAATGCATATTCCAAAGCAAATACAGGTTCCTGTGCATGAATAGGCCAATCAGGGTTCTTCAGATCAACTTTAATTCCAGAATCAACTCTAAAACTGACAGGACCAACAATCTGCAAGATATAAGGTGTTTTGGTTAACATTACAGCAGCATTACGGACCAAATGCTTGAACAGTTTGCAGTGCATGATTAGAATCATGAGATCGGAAAAAACATGGATAGAATCGCCAAAATGAATGAGTTAAACTTCTCCCATAAGTTAAAATCAACTCAAGCAGTTGAACTTTTATAAATGTTTTTTTCATTTAACATCTTCAAAACATGAGGGAAATAGTTGACTTTAGCTTATTGAAGAAGTTCAATCCATTTTACCTTTTTACTATTTTCTCTTACAAGCGTTTATAGAAAAGTTTATTCCAACAGTGCCAAAATGTCTTTTCCAGATAAAGCTCACTAATCAGAAGAAGTTTTAAAACACTGAAATCATACAAATTTGTGAAATAACTGATTGGGAGGTACCTGCTGCTGAAGTGATACTGTAGCATTGGGTAAAATCGCTTGAACAGCTTCCAAGCTGGGCTTTTGAGAATTGAGAAGATCTTGAGTTAGACCAGTTGCAGCTGAAAGAAATTTGAAACCAGAAGAGAAATCCAACCGGGCCTGAAATCGGGTAAGATCTAGAAAAGGCCTCTGGAAGTTTCCAAGTTGAGCCGTGAATGAAACGGTTGCAAACATATCTGCTACAAAGAAAGACTTTACTCCAGAAACCTGGAGAAAATATCCTGGACTACCATCTTCTATTTGTGCTCTTGCTGAATTATCCCCAAATGCGGCGGTTGAAGCAGCACCTTCTCATTAAAGAATTCAAGGAAACAATAAGCATACTCTAAAACCATCCACAGCTTCAAGTAACAAGGCAATGCGCCAGATCAAAGATCTTTGTGATGTGATCATTACCAATGCATTTGATAAGTTGTTACACGAGTTACCCTCATTGTACACACTATCTTAAGTAATATATACACCCCAGAGGCTCTCAAATCATTTCCATCTAGTGATAACAATGACATGCATGTGAAATGTTAAGAAAATGTCTAACAGTTTCCTCACTTCTTCGCTAAGAACATGTGTCAGCAAAATACGTTACAAACAAGAAGAAAATTTACCAATAATCCCTGAGGCAGACACGTGAGGATTTGAAAGAAACACATCATACGGTTGCACCAATTTCAACTTTGGAGCTTCACTTCTCCAAATATCAACTTTCTTCCTGTAAGAAAAGGCGCTTTTGAAGGCCAAGCCAGGAAGTAGAGAAGGTGGTACTCTATCATCATGGTTATGAATATTTTGAAACTGCTTGGGTGACCCAGAAGTGTAGCGTGCCGACAAACGATAAGCGGTGGAAGAATCGCTGGTAGTCACAGAAGCAAGATCAACTGCAGTTGAAAATGGAACATCCCAGTAATTACCAGTGTTATTATCAACAAAAAGACCAGGAGAAACTGCCTCCACTGTTAGATCATGATCTGGAAACTACAAACACACACCAATAAAATTTTGTATGAGTAAAAAGACCAAAATCTAGTTCAATTTCATGTCAGAAAGTTACTATAGAACAAAAGAAAGTAGATTGTTGATGTAAACCGGATCAACGTTATGATCAACTGAGAATAACAGAATTTATCTTTGGGATGCGCAAGGCGATGCATTCAAATGCTTACCTTATGGTGAAAGGCAAATTTCCCACGAGGCTTTTCGGCATCATCATAAGCATCTAAGCCAAAAAGCAATGTATCATTTGCCCCCAACTGAAACTCTGAAGAGAAACCCAAGGCATACAAGGACTTCTGCTGCAAATGTCTCCCAAAGGTTTTTAACCAAGAGGAAACCCCCTTTGGCTTCTCCTCACTGCTCTTAACAGAGGAAACAAACCTCTGCAAATTGAACTGACCCAGTAAAAATAAAACCCTGCAAAACTCTCACACTGAATATCAGTTACCAGAATTCACACAAATGTCCCACAAGGTAAAATGGGATACATGGATCACACAGCCTCAATAAAGACCAAATCTTCAGAGATATTATTATATACTAAGAGATCCCTTCCACCAATGTCTTTTTCACAATATTAAAACCCATACAATCTACACTCCACACAAGCAATAATTGACACAACCAATTGTTAAACTAATGAAAACAATCACTGAATTAATCAATCATTTTGATAACAGCAATACCATATAATCTAAGAAGCAACAAAAGTGGAGTATATTAAACACAGAAAGAAAAAAAAATCTAACACGCCCAGAAACGAAAAGGGGCGAAATGCAGAAAAGATTGAAACTTTGGTGGAGAATTGAGTTGGCATACCAATTATCAGAAAAGGGGAGGGAGATAAGACGGTGGAGGGAGAGGCCATGAGGTTTGGCGTAGGAGGGAATGAGAGGGGCATTCATGAAACGGTGCATGAATTCTAGTTGTCTTGGTCTGGAAAGCCTTGTGCCTCGTGAGAGACCCAAGGGAAGAGGGTCCCCTGGGACGGCACAGGCCAAGCCATCAAGGGTTTGAGGAGTTGAAATGTCCAAATCCCAAAACCCTCCTCCATCCATTACCCATCTCAGTTTCCTCATCACAGTCCAATGGATTGAATCAACCAATCAATCAACTGGCTCTTCTACTTCTTCCTCTTCTTCTTCACTCACTCATCCACTAACTTTTTCCACACTCACTTCACCAAAGTCAGCCACCCAATCCAACCACACTCACATGTTATCAACACTTTCAAGTTTAAACCAAAATAATGGCAAATGGGAATTTCTACTCAAACTAACCACCGAAGAAGAGAGATTCTAACATGTTACACACAATTTAATTATCATTTCAAGTGAGAATTTTGTAGATGAAAAAAAAAATGATCGGAAGAGAAGATATTATTAATCCAGTTCTTCCTCAGGACTTGCCATTAGTCAGGTTTTTTTACTACATAGGTTTATCAAAGAACCAATGGACGGTGAGTAACCCAAAGTTTCTTTTTTTATCTTATTATTAAGCATATTTAGTGCCAAAATTTTGAAAAGAAATTATATAAATGTGTAGATTCTTTGTAGCCAACAAACTGAAAAAAAAAAAAAGTCTAAAAATTAATTTAAGGACAAAAACCATTAAAAAATATATTGTTGAGAGGTTAAAATACACTATTTTATAAAAAATACAAAATGGTTTATTTTAAATATATCTAATCTTGATCATTCATGACAAAATTTCATAAACAATATTTTAAAATGAGTTCAAATATATCTTTAGTTTGATAATTACAAAAACAAATCATCATAGTGAAGAATTTTTTATTAAGTACCTTGTTGTGGCATGTTTAAGGTTTGTCATTACTAAAATATAGTAATGCATGCCCAAGGTAGTTATTAAGCATGATAAACCACAATGTAAAAATACAATGGAAATATTAAAATGGGAATATATATGCAAACTTATTTTTAATTCCACTACAATGTTAATAAATTATCGGTTGCAGTTTTCTTTTAAATTTTAAATATAATTTTCTAATCGAAATATGTTATACTACTTTGACAATTTCCACCACACACACCTTCTACATCCTATCTTAATTCATTTTCCTTCTTTTAAATAAGACTTTTGAATAAATTTATCTAAACATATTAAATGAACATACCTTTTAAACTAATGTATAATTTTGAAGCTGACTACAATTCAAACCATAGAAATAATAAAATGTAAATTAAATATCTATTTATGATAAATATTTCAAAACAAATAGTATTGATATAAATGTGTAGGGCTTATTTGACTTAAAAGTTGAAAGCTAAATAAATATGTAAAAATTATTTTTCTGCTTTTCTAATTTTAGATTAAAATTTCCTTTAAAGTTGAACTTTATTAGTTAAAAATATAAATATTTTAGCTATATTTTAAAATGAAAAAAATGTTTAAAAATAATAGTTACTTTTATTTAAATAATATTATTTTAATAATGATAAAACATTAAAATTCAGGTATTTCAAACAATTGATCATAAAAAAACTGAAAAAACAATGTATATAAAGGAACACGACACAGAATAAAGCAAAAAACAAAATTACTAAAGGAAAATGACACAGAACAGAAACAAAATTATTAATAAAGAGTGTGCAAGGTAGGGAAGGGATTGCTTGAAGCATTTGAAGTCTGAAGGAAGTAAACTTTATAAAGGATAAAGTAAAAGAGAAAAAAAAAAGATAAAAAGAAAAGAAATATTATATTAAAGGAATCTGATAAAGTAAGAAAGTTAAATAATTGTTTGAAGTAATTTTTGTCATCTTAACATGGAAATTTACAGAACAAATAAACTGAATTAAACCACACTTGTTTTCTATGTAATTTTTCTTTGTTCATTCCTATGTTTAAGTTCGGATTGTTCTTTTGCTATTTTCTGTAATATTGTTCCCTGGTTTCTGGTAGATGGTCTGCAATGAATTTGTCTAAGCTGTTTCAGAACTAACTCTATAGTATCAAAACTGCTAGTTACAACATCTTGCTCTTTTTGTGATCAAGTTTCACTTACAACATTGTGCCTATAATTTCACTCATGATAGTGCTAAATCAGAAGTATGATATTCAAAACCATTTATATTTAAAGATCTGTTACAGTCTACAACTCAATCATCATCACTGCCAGAGATAGAAAATATTGAACCCTTCATTTGAGATTTTCCCTGCAGTAGTTTGCTATCTTTCAATATTCGGAAAGGAATTGTAGGATCATGTTTGGTGATAGAAACCCCAAGATTCCGTGAAGCTGAAAGAAGACGTGTCCCCATTCTCGATTTTCTACCTTTGCTCCCTGATAAAGGACGTTTACCAGGTTTCAATTTTCTGTTTTTGCTTCCTGATTTTTTGGAAACCAATGGAGTATGCAAGACACGTGGACATGTTTTGGGAGCGAAACGTGGCAAGGAATTTCTCTTTATCTTCAAGCAACCACGTTTTCTGGCCTTTGAATGAACTTCAATCTCACTATGAACAGCTCTGGAGGTAAGATCTGAGTTTGAAGAGCTGCTAAAATTGTCAATGCCATTGAAACTTGTAAAATACTTATTGATTATACCTGTGACTGATATCAATTGTGTTGACATCTTACTGTGACTGCTTTGCATCGAGTTAGGATACAACTCAACCAGATTTTCAAGTTTATTCTCCTCTGGCATAACGTATGAACTCTTAGCCATACTAGTAGGTTTGTCTCCAAACATGCAGGGATTTCCTTCTGACATTCCAGTGGCTGCATTTTGATCTTGATTTTCATGAGAAATTTCATTTTTCTCTGGCTTCTTCGAAACAATATTAGTGATTTCATGCTCTTCCACTAAACATGCACCGGGTTGGAACCCTTTCGTTTTCTTTTCCTCACTGTTACATCTTGCATTATCACCTTTGCAGATCATTAAGCTCTTATGTTTTGATAGAGCATCTTCATCACAGGGTGAACAAGGAGTACACAAGCGTTTTAAGTGCTTAACTTCCACATGAAGAAACCATGTTCCTAGCATGGCAGGGAAAGCAAACTTTATAGGAAAGGAATCAGGGAGGTTGTAGAAGAGTGATTTTCGCTTCACCTGGGAGAATATGAAGTAACTTATTGAGTACAAGCTTAATGTTACAAAATTCATAAAAGGATACATAGATACTGAAACAGAAAGTAAAGTACTTACCATTAATCCATTGACTTGAATCTCTCCAATATCTGGTAAACAACTGAGGTGTGCTTTCTCAAAGTCTCCTGCAGAACAATCATTGCATCAATTATCTCTCATGTCAAAACCTAACATACACCATGTTGAACTACAATTTCATCAATGCCTTTTTATTTTATGAATGATGGCAATGGTCAAATCAACAGTACTCCAGAACATTAATTTATCCAAAAAAAGACTAACCAGAATTGGAGACAAAGCATTTAATGGAAGACTCAAACTCACAGAAAACTAGATTTTGAACATGCCCCGTGAAACCCCCACCTTTATGAAGAAAGAACAGACCATCACATAGGAAAAAACACAAAACTAAAGAACTCTGTCTTGACAAGCAAAATATTCATTACAAACAAAGATGCACCACAGGTACTTCAATTTATGTAACGTAACCTTGTCAAATACATATCTGTGTCCGATATTATAAAATACTTTATCAATACTTATTAATAAAATTTCTAATCTATAATACAGTAACACTTTTATGATAACAATAATTTAGAATTTCTATTTTGACAACATTTAATATATTTGATTTTAATTTGATTCACATAATAGCAATCATATATTTATCATGCTTTTAAAAAAAATTGCACATTTTTCAATATACATATATCACATCACATCGTATCTTATTATCTTCAAACTCAGTATATCAAAGTATCATGTATGTATCCATGCATCATAGATTACAAGGAAGTCTGCATTTAGTATATCAAAGTACCATTTATGTATCCATGCATCATAGATTACAAGGAAGTCTGCATTTAAACGTCAACTAATTTGGAATATCCAAAAAAATTATACAGTTCTCTCTAGACGGGTCAAATGCTTTTAGCTTTCTTAAACTTCAGCTGAGCAAAAAGAGAATGATAGTAGTAGTACACTCATCTTGAACCTCGAGACAGAGATCTCAACATTGAAGTTCAAAACAAATTCAATTCAATATGCTATACATTTATGCAAAAATGCTGAAATTGATTACATGGTTTCACTGATGAGTTAAATTAATACCATATATGGGCTATAATATAACAATCATCATGTAGCGGCGGTAATATCAAAGCTAACTAGTCCACACATTAAAAATGCTGAGCTTTCGCCATAAGCTTCATCTTTGATTCTCAAATTCAATTGGAAACTAGCGGTAAGCCATGATGGTAGAGAGAATAAACGGATTTTGACTAAAATGGAGATTGAGACAAGTTTCATTACAACAAACTCCACAATAGATACCCTAACATGCTTGAGATTGAGACAAAAAGGGATATTTGAAGCAATAAATGAAAGGTAACAAGATTAAAAAAAAAAATTATCTAAACCCTTGTAAAAAGATCAGCATTGCCATCATAAAACATGCCGAAGGAATAGACAACTCATAAGACAGAACCTCCTCCTCAAAGTTATCGTTGCAGCAACAATTCATATCAAACAAAGCGATGCATGCCAGAAAAGGTTGCAACTTGCAAGTGAAATACCACAGCCCAATAGCAAAATCTTCAAATGGGTTAAATATTTAAACAGAGAACCTGAAGGGTAGAGGAAAAAAAAAGTCTTTTTTCGCTTTTTAAGTGCTGTGGACTTACTTTTAAGAGATGCAGCTGTAATGTCAGGAGGGGCATTGAAGGCAATGTGAGTGCCTAAGTTTGTGTCGGCAAAGACTGTAACTTGAGCTTCACCACCCATTGGGCGTGGATTGTGGCTGTGTTGTTTGGAGGTCCTGGGATGAAGAAGTTTTCAGTTCAAGTGTTTCAAAACCAATGGGTTTTTTTGATTCAGAAGAAAACAGTGAAGGTATTCAAGAAAGAAGCTTGAGCGGCTCATAAATTTTGGGCCATATTTTCTCCCTCGCGGGCCGAGGCCCATCTATGTCTTTTTCTTTTTATTTTCAATAAAATAGAATAATGTTATTTTTTTTATCACAAAATTTATACCAAAAATAAAAGAATAAAGAATTAGGGATTCTAAGAAATAAAGGTGTTATTAGCATAAATTTCAATAGAGTACGTTAAGTCTTTGTTTTATCTAGTCGTGTGAACTAATTCTTATTATATATCTTATCAATTACAATATTTTATTTATATCAATTTTCAAGATGGATTCTCAACTTCGTTTTTATTTTAATATGACTTAAATTCATATTTATTATTAAGTATCTCACTAATATCAATTTTTATCATAACAATTTCCTCTTAATTAAGATAAAATCAGAACAAATCCTATGATTGAATTTCCATTATTATTCTTATAAGAACACGATCTTTATTTTATTTTGATGCACGTATCAAATTTGTTGAAAGATTAACAAAAATCAACAGGCGAGTTGTTGATAATGAATTTAACTTATAACGAAATATGAATAGATAAGTCATTAGTCAAAGTAGAGATGGCAAATAAACTTGTTCTCGTGGGTATTATTTGAATTCGTCTCCGTTTTGACGGGGAATTCCCGCATTGACCGGATATGGATATGGGTATGGGGAATCCCCGATTTTTTCAATTGGGTATGAGAATGGGGACGGGGATATACATATTCCCGTCATAATACATATCCCCGTCATATCTCCATCCTCGTTTAAATTATTAAAATATTTACAATTAATTAAGTAACCATATATAAATATATATATATATATATTCTATTTTTTATTTCTTTTAATTATTTGGTTTGTTATGAAACTCATTCGCATCTTCAATATATTTTTTATCTTATCATAATCCTTATGTAATTATGTTAAAATGATGTATATCAATTAAAAAAAATTATTTATAACATTTGAATATTTTTATTATTTTTTAATATTTTTATTTATTGCATTTTTCTCTCACATGAGAATGTTTAATACTCTCAATTTAAGTGTTTAATAACATAAACATTTTATTTACTAGGTAATATATAAAAAAAATTACTTATTATTATTAATTTTTGTTTCATTTGAAGAACTTTTTTGTTTCGCTAAAATAATTTTTATTATTCTCAACCATTGAGTAAATATGTTGATATTTGAAAAGTTTTCATAGATCTCTAAGATTTTCATCTTATCATACCCTTAATTATATATTTGTTTTTCTTTGTGCGATTCCTTTCAATAGTCTCCAAATTGTTTATAAGATACACATTTGTTAATTTTTTAATATTTTTATTTTTTGTTTATTTGCATCATGTA
>Ga0209589_1011473_pt1 | contig 12469 bp, 4 predicted proteins | sample CowpeawhiteBW_FD_187525 | JGI IMG/M metagenome (GOLD analysis project Ga0209589, IMG submission 187525) | Root nodule microbial communities of legume samples collected from California USA - Cow pea white BW (SPAdes) (version 2) | ecosystem: Host-associated > Plants > Roots > Nodule | place: USA...
CAACAGAAAGGAAGGATGCATGGGACTAGCGGGCATTGAACCCAACGGAGTGACTTTCATTCCGAGAAAACTTCGTTCGAATTGCATGTGTTGTGTTAAGCATATTATAAAATCTATCTCAAGCTTGCCCCCGATTTGGAAGAAATGCTGCTTTAGATCCCGCCCAGATCAGATCAAGGGCGGTCTATTTTTTTATCTTTCTAAAAGAGCGTTTACTACGGGTGCTCTTTAGGCTGTGCCGGGCTGTGCACTTCACATCAAGGTGACAGGATTCGAACCTATGGCCCTCTGTACCCAAAACAGATGCGCTGACCAGACTGCGCTACACCTCGTCTCACCCCCCTCAGCATATAGATCCACCCGATCGATGAAGACTCGAACCGAACTCGCCCATCCTTTTGGGCATAGGGACGCGAGAACCAATCCGAGTAATCAACCGCTTTTTTTAGAAAATCTGCCTCCAGCAAGATAGGGCGACGCCAAAAAGCCGTATAGTGCAGGAGCGCTCACATTTTTTTTTGCTTCCTCTTTCACTTGAATTAAAAAAAATCCGGCTCGCTCCCGGCTACCTGTCCTTTGGACCCAAAGCCCGCTTAGAAGTGGATTCGAACCACTGACACAAGGATTTTCAGTCCTTTGCTCTAACCAGCTGAGCTACCTGAACCACTTTCCTAAATTATGTTTTCTTCATCGAATAGCGCCCTACCTTACTTACCACTTGACTAGTCAGGGAAAAGCCCTTGACTAATAACTGAAAAGAAAGGGCTTTTTTCGTTCGTCAAGCTTTCGAGCAGCTCTTTCAACTGCCGCCTAATCTCCTCTCCCAACATGCTCAAGAACCGAGAGCCGCCCAGGGACTGCCGGAGGGAGCTTGCTTATCAAAAGAAGATAGGCCGGTCAAAACAACGCGCAACGGGCTCTCCGCTCACTAAGTAGGTAGTGCTTTTCTGTCCTCCGGGGGACTCCACCAACACACACCAAGAGGTTCTCTCTCTCACGTAATTTCGCCCGCCCGTTCCACTTCCGTGCCGGAGGAAATGGGATTCGAACCTACCTTTATTCAGATAAACTGATCGCTCTACCAACTAGCCTTCTGGGTGGGCTTAAGACACGGATTTGCTAGATCTATATACAACCTTCTTGTATCATGGGTTTTAATCCAATAAGAGCTACATAACCATGTAGCGTTGGGCTTAACCGAGACCAGACATCTGCTTTTACTGCCATTGGTTTTGTTCGTCGTGACGAAGTGACTGCCTCACACCACAATTAAGAATTGGCGCCGCACCCTAACCCTCTGGTCACTTCACTTGGCTTTCATGCCTGACTTGTTGTTATTTATACCCCGGTTTCTAACGGTTCACTTCGCTAGCTGCGGTCCCCTACTTCGGTGACCCTTTCCTTGCGGCTTGGCTTGCTTGCTCGCTAATCATTGGCTTTAGACAGCGATTTCTTTGATGTCTGTAGGATGAGAGTTCTTGCTTCATCCGTAGTTCTGCTGATTTAGGAGTAGGTCTTGGCTCTGAAGGCTTTTCTTCTCGATGCTTTGTCCTCTAGTCCCGCTTATTCTAAGTCTATGGTAGAGCTAGAGCCCGGGAAGGTTCTCCATGACAGACGAGAAAGGTTTTTTGGTCCCTTAGTAGTAATAGTAGTGACTCCCAGCCCCTTTCCTTTACAGAATAACAAAAAAGTTTATGAGTTGCATCCGAGGTTCAAAGCCCTGCTCATAGAAGGGATGGAGACAGCTACTTTTAGAATGAGAGAGGCATGGACCAATGCAATGGTGTAAAAAAAAGGCATTTATTTGGTCCAATCCAATCACAGCTTATTCCGCCTACACCTTCTTTGCCGAAAGCCCTTGTCTGTGGCTATCTTCTACATTCTCTGCCATCTTCCGTCATCCCCTTGATCGACTGTCCCTAAAGCAAAGAGCCAATGCCAGCGACTCTTCTAAGCCATAAAGCTATGGGCTAAGCGGGTGTCGAACTCATACCTTCTACGCTCCGTTCCTGGGATTGGCTAATGCCTTTCTCTTTCCGATAGGATATCCCGGTTCGTGCCACTTTCACGGCGGGATTTTTTTCCATTTTCTTCGATAAAGGGCTAGGCTAAACCTAAGGATTTCAAACCTTACCTTAGGCTTACGACTGCTTCGAGAGCATCTAGAGCAGGCCATTCCCCTATCTGTTAATTTCTGATTCAACTCGATCAGTCACCTGAGAAAAATCACACTATTGATAAATAGTCAGTTAGCAACTCATGAATGGAATAAGAGAATAAAGACGAGCTGGATTTACTTACGGAAAAGCTTGGAAACGAAGTCACTTATCAATCGATAACTATATGCGTTACACAACTTCGATTTTCAACAATGGAATAAAAACCTTCAAATTATAAGTCGAGAGACAAAGAATTTCGAATGGAATGAATTCGTATTCGTTACTGTCCAATTTATGTTATTTGTCGAGATTGGTCTGTAAGAACCATCGAGTCTTCGTCTCACTCGTATCAAATCCTAGCTACTCTAATGCTCGTGCAATTTAGCTTCTAAACCTCATGAACTCAAACTCATTAGTTCGCTCTGGATCTTCTCAATTCATCTTTCAGCTTCATTGCTCTAAAAGCAAGCCTTGAATGAATTTAGAAATTGCTTAACTTAATGGGAGAGAACACCGGGCTTGGTTCCGTACTCCCTCAATCCAAGAAGGAACTCCACAAGCAAGGAACCCTTACCGAGCATATTAGCGAAAAGGCTCATACAGAGGCAAGGAGGCCAAAAGCTTTCTTTATTTGTTAGCTTCCCGAAGAGAGGAGATGCGTCTTCGAATCAACCCTTGAACCTAACCCTCGGAAGGAGGGTCTTGGCTTATTCCCCGATCGGATTGAATGGACAACTGGTGACCTCGGGTGAGGGGCACGAAGGGAAGGGTATAATCCGTATTGCTTTCCAGTCTCACCCAAGAGTCCCCGAAAGGGCCACTTGTAAGTAAGACTCTATCTTAGATTCTATTACTATACTATTTTATTAATTGATGTATGTAGTTTCATAGAATAGAAGAATTACGGGAATGGAATTCAGGCTGAAAAGCGCGAGACACAGAGTCAGGGGTTTACAGAAAGTGGAATGGATAAAGAGAAGAGGTCGACTAGGGCGCCCACTCAGGGAAAAAGAGACAAATAACCACCAGCGGCTCCACCGAGTTTCCCCGGTAGCCTACCAGTGAGAACTACTAGGCGGTAAGGGATCTAGTCGAATTCAAGCAAAAGAATACGTCGAACCCATGCATGCTACAAGAAAGCTTGTATTTCCGTCTGGTCCAATAGATGTAACTGGCACCTTTCAGGTCGAGTCTGAAGCCATCTCTCATGCCGGACGCTTCCTCTTTTGTGCTATTCCTCATCTTGAAATCCATGCTGAACACATGGAATTCGATGCTTTACTTCCTCATTCTAAGTCCATGTGGACCTCCAAGGAACGTCAGCCAGAAAAAGGTTCAGCACGACCCTGGTTCAGGTGGAAATACTTTCAAACTACGCATCCACTCACACTAGGATCGTCAAAGTGAAGAAAGCTTCTTTTCAGCCTTGTTCTCTGTTTCGTGGTCAAAGTTCGGAGCTGCGGAAATCTTGCCTCCTGTTCATAGGGAAGATCCTTGTGTGCTGGTATCAACCGAGAAAGAAAATATCGAGCTTGAGAGCTCCCCTATTTGAATGCAAGGACCGACTCCGGTTGGTGCGCAACCATGCCTGTTGTTGTGTGTGATGCGAGGTTATGCAAATAAAGAAAGAGGACTTATAACACTATAATAGATTCAGGGCCTAGGGTCCCATACCCGGGATAAGACTCACTGCAATTGTCTATCTCAAGTCCTTTATCGAATGAAAAGTCCTCATCCTCAAGGAAATAAAAAAAAGGAGTGAACCTTAGCTAGGTTGGCTCCTAGGCTAAAGCAACTGTACAACAGGCGATGCCTCGCAGCGGTGACCAACAAAGCATTATTGAAAGAAGACAACAATCGTCCGGTGGAGTAGCCCTTTAGTAGACCTCCCCTCAGCCTCTCTACTCATACAGAGGGAGGGGAAAGAGACGGATGCTACTACCAATACCAGGTACCGGGTGAATCATACATATCTAGCTGGAACCCTTATCCTCATTTCAAGTCGAATCCGAGGCTTGGCACCTTTAGTTATCGAGATATCCACTTGGTGATTGAATTCTAATTTGTTGTTTTCAACTAGAAATGGAACTACTAATACATCTGCTCTCAAAGTCTCACAGGGAGTCATTCAGATTGGCCAATCTTCCTTACTCAAATGGCACTGGAACTTCAGCTGCCAAAGGAAACAAATGCTCAACACATGCCTCCTATTGGAGAAGCTTCTTTCATTCATTTCCCTTACCAGCCGGGACATCTGCTCCTCAAATGGTAACTTCACTCTGCCCCTCAAGCTCCGTTTGGTTCATCATGTGGACAATTCCTCCACAATCAATCTTCTTGTCTGGAAATGCATGCTTTTATTAAGGGGTTATTTACCCCGTGGCTTACCCGCATTTATCTTGGTATACCTACCTGTGTGCCTCCTAATTCCGTGAAGTCCTTGGAGCATGTGCGATTTATTCAGCGGACGATCAGGCGAGATGCTAATTGGAGAAGGACTAACCGGACCAGCCTTCCCGGAAAGCACGAGCATACAGATTCGAAGTGTTCGTTCGGAGATTCCACTATACCTTTTTTTCACTCGGGAAAGCCACTCTAGCCTATACTCTTTGTCTTGAATCACAGAGGAAGGACAACAACTATCAAAACTGGAAATGCACCTGGAACCACACTCTATGGCACACACCCCTAGTTGTAGTAGACGAAGATGGTCACCTAGGATAGGCAGACAAACCTGAACCTTAGAAAGTTGCCGGCAGAGACGCTACGGGAGAACCGCCTAGGATGGCAGACTCGATCATCTCTTTCAAAAATGTGGGTTTGTTCATTTCGAATCGGTCAAGGGTTCAGACAGGAGATGTGCTTTAGCAAAAGAAGCTTGGGCACATCCTCCAATAAAGCTAAAAGGACTATATAAAGTGTGGGCACCAGATCCACTCAGTGAGGCCGGGAAAGACTTTTCGTCCGATTCCGATATAGTAGTGTTTCAGACTTAAGCTGTGGGATAGACTCCTTCAAATGGAAAGATAGGTTATATATAAAGAATTAGCCAGTACAAGCTGTGGCACCCATCCCGACTGGGAGTGGAGTAGCCAGGAAGAGGCACCGAGGAGGTTATGAAAGAACAGAAGCTGAGAACCTGCAGGGACTCCGGTCTAAGGCCTTGGCTGACGTACGATCCCCGCGAAGCTCCACCGGAGCTATTTAGACAGATTTTTTTGTCTTCACTTTGGAGTAGGTAAACTGTGAGGCAAGGAGATGGCTTTTTAGCCAAAACAGTGTGGGTAGCCTGCCCCAATCAAGCGTAGCGATCACTGAACGATTGATTCCTCTTCTTATTTAATTCTATTCTTCATCTGTAGGTTGCAATCCGTATTCTTTCTTTTCTCGATCTACTGCTTGCTTTCGCTTACCTAGATTGAAGAAGCGCACTCACACCCAACTACTTAAACTGGGTCGGGACCAATCATGTTGATTGCCTATCCGACCCAGCTCTAACAACTGGTTTGGTTTTTGAATCACAGACTTTATCCTCTCAATCGGAGAGGCCTCTAGTCCCCAGTTCTATTATGAAATCCTTTTTTTTTCTTACCAAGGTAGTTGACTTGCTTACTTGTTAGAGTAAGGAAAGCAGACATTGCGGATCTTCACTTCAATCATAGGAAGCAGAGAGGACTGGATCTGGATACCGTAAGGCACATGCAACAACACGAAAAGCGTCGGATAAGGGGATGTGACCATGAAGAGGTTGGGCTGGTTTTGAGCTGCACTTAGACCGATTCTCTCTTTCGGTAGCAGACACCGGGATAGGCTAGGATGGGAAACCTTAGTCGATACGATAGGACTGGTTTCTTTGAAAAGCAAGGCCTGGGTCGAGAGCCCATTTCATATTATCCGGTTCCATTCCAGATCGAGCGAACCAATTGATCTTTCACCGGGGGGAAAGCTGCAGGAACTGCAAACGGAGAGATCGGAAAAGGAAAGGGTTGTAAATGAAAAGAGCTTGGCCGGCCAGGAAGAAGGTATGGTATAATATATAGTTACGAAAGGCACTGCGCTTACGCATTCACCAGGTTCTATCTCTGGTTCACAAGCCTACTTTCTTCCAGTTGAGAAGATGCATTTGCTTCTCGGGAGCAGAGCCTGTTTTTCACTTTCCTGGAGTGTTGAAAAATGAGCTTCCAGATGGATGAAAGATGGGAGAGATAAAGAATTTATATCGAAAGGAGTCAGATGGTACCGGTCTTTCTTTTGTCGATCCGTTGTCTCAGTAACGACTTTCATCCCCATGGCTTAAGTGCCATTCGGTTTCAATATACCGTACAGAGGTTCATATATGACCTTCTGTAGGATTGGAGGGGTAGGATAGTTGTCTCTTGGTCGATTGTCAAATCGCCGTTCTCCCAGTCTTGATAGGAAATGGTTGATTTGGCTGCGCCCGTCTTTACCCATTGATTTATGGCTGGGACGAGGAATGCCTTTCAATCCATATCTCCGAGGTTATTTGTTCCACTTTTGTTTCTCAAAAGTCGGCTTTGACGGCGCCTCAACGAGAGACCTTACCTTCTTCATAAAGACTGAACCCGATCCACAAATAACCTAAGGATGACAAAGGGCTCGCCAAAGAAGTGGCAGATTTGGATGGCAATAAATCAAAAAAGATTCTGTATTCAATGCTCAAATTCCAGCTTCAAGCGTTCTGCAGCTCATAATCATATTCTGAAAAATGAGGCGTGGAAAAAGGGCAACAATTCTGTCCAATAACACCAAAAACATCATTCAAGTCGAATCTTAGTTAGACTCGTTAACCAGCCCCTTTCTTTTTCTATGAGATTTCGTTAGCTGCCCACCGAGGTAAAGGAAATAGGCAGGAAAGAAAAGAGAATTTTACTGGGCTCTATTGAAATTCAAATACTATAACTATAGCTTTCAAACTTCCTTAGCTTGCGTTTGTATTTGATGGACCCGAAATAGAATCCTTCTTTTAGGCTTTCAAAGCTACTGGCCCGGGAACGACAACTTCCACTGGATTAGATGTAGGGGAAGGCCCAATGGAACTGGCTCTTATAAGGTCTCACACAGACTCAGAGATTGCCATTTGATTTCTTCCTTTCCTGCCGGATTTCTTTTATCAGCTTGAAAACTTGTTAGCCTTACCTTAGGGCTGTAATTGGATTAAGTGAACTCCCTATTCTAGTATTCCTACAAGTAAAGTATATTATACTCCTTATAGTATACAAGCCCGAAAGAGGTAGAAGGAAAGGAAACTCCCACTTATACTCCATGGGCAGGGATGGCGTCCAGGTTTCTGATAAGGGGTGCATCGCATACGGACTTTGACGCCTTTCCAAGAATAGTGGAACTCGATTTCTTCGATCCTCTCTTTTTCCATCATCTTGGTTTCGAGTTCTTTACGATCTTTTCGGTGCAAGATCAAGGCGTAACAGAGATAGACGATGTATAAGAAACCCAGGAATAGCCACCATCTTTGATTGTCTTGAAATACGCTATCCAACCAGTTCCACATTGATTGCTATGAGAAATCCAAATTCCCTCCATAAATAGAGTCTTTCTTGCACGGAGTAGTTAGAACTATAGATGTGGTTGGTTGTTGACCAACAGAGAAAGCATGGGAGAAAGATGCACAAAAGAAACTGGAACTTACCAGCTGGATTGATGGAAGTGAGTGGGGTATTGGGCATAATCCCGACCAACGAGGAGATCTTACTTAAATGGGAGGCGGAGCACGGTATATGTTTAATCTCGAACCGATTGAGGTGGGGATAGACACCTGATTGAAACCTTCTTGACGACCTCGTTCCTGTTCTGTAGACAGGCACGGAAATCGAACACTGTCACTGGGCGCATTGTGAAGCGCTTAGCCGGGTCAGCCATTCAAAGACAGCATTTTCCTGACAAGCACTGGTCACTGAATCTGAACTAAGCACCGGACAAGTACGAACAACCAGAGAAGAGCGGCCGGTTGGCTGCTTTCTTCTAGAATGTAATTACTCGATCCATCTGAACTAACCCGGACGGGAACGGAACAGTCAGAAGCTTTGAAAACTGAACTACTATAGCTAGAGCTTGCCCTACGGAGAGCGGAAAGGACTCAGTTGGTATCCGAATTTTATTGACCAAGGGAAAGGTGCTACACCCGTTCTTCCTTCCCTCTGATGCTGCCCCCTAGATGGGCCAAGCATGGGATGAAGATGATGTATGGGTGTTCTGTCTTTCTGCTCATCCCCATACACCCTTCTATATTACAAGATATATTATTTTAATCATTTGATTGATGAGAGTGGCAATGACATAAAATGTGAAAATGCTTTGGCTTTGTGACCTCGTTCCTTTGTCTCACGCACTGCTACTGCTTATCGAACTCAAAGAAAGACCATCCTCCCACTCCTTCTACAGGCTACAGGCAACGACACATTATCTATTTTCATCTCTACATACAACAGAAGATCTCGTTTTGAAAGCATATGAGCCCTTCCTAAGGTCATTCAAGGAAACGGACTGCTTTTGATGGGTATCAAGATTGTTGAACAACAAGGTCAAGTGCTGTGAACCTCCTGTCTTTGACACTACGAACCTAGCTAGATTCTCTTTCAGCTGGAAAGAGTAAAGAAAGGCTGATCTCCTGTGGTTGTTTATTCACTCACCGGCTATATATAGGGAAAGGGAGACTCCTATCCTACAAGTTACTTCCCTCTTCGACCTGGTCAGCCTTTAGTTGTTTTTGGGTGTTATCCATCTCCACCTCCCAGCAGTGAGATCTTTCTTTATCGTATCTGTCTATTGAGGGAAGAACAACCAATGCATATCCTAAGCGATTCAAAGACTAGCTTTCTGCTTTCTTCTCGGAAGGGCGTAACTCATACACACATTCTTATTGAATGATGTCTGCTTCTGTTCTTTCTTTGACTGCTTAAGATTGTTGACCAAGGTTCACGTGCTTCACCCTCCCTGACTTTGAAACTACGAACCAAGCAATCTGATCTTTCAGCGTAACAAGTAATGGAAGGTTGTCCCTGATGTTTGGGATGATGAACCAGCTGTGGTAAAAGGAAAAGATTAGATTTCATCCATCTGGCTCAGCCCATTAAACCCTACTATACCATACCATCTTATTGGAATCTGAGTGAACCGGAACATCCGATACGAGAACAGATCAAAGAAGGTCTCTCACTGAGAGGCGCTAGCAGGGTGTGATCATATCAGTTTGTGTTGTTTTCGTACTTGATTGAAGAAGGACGGGCTAAAAAGCCTTGCCTACCCTTATTATTTATTCTCGAATTCAATCTGCTTCTGTCCGTTAATGAATTGACAAAAGGGCTAGTGCATAGAGTGTGATGAATCTCCATCGAGGGAGTGAAATCAGTCTGTCTTGTCGACTGTCAGTGATTCGGTATTCTATGGACCAATGGAAGTGCTAAACCCTTTCTTTGACACTAGTTAGCGAACTGAGAACCCAGAGCTAGAGACGGAGATGCTCGATAGACGAACAGAACAAGTCCTCATTTCCTTTATGTCCTAGGAGCCTAGATTCCATAGATGAGTTCCCTAGGTTAGGATGCCCTAGATCGGTGACCATTAGCGATAGAAGCTCTTTCCCGGCTAAGCGCCCTATTCTTCTTCTACTGGAACAGAGATTGAAGCCAAGGAAGAGGGCAAAGCCATTCAATCAAGTGGGTATAGCGCGTAGAAGGCATGCCGCAGGCTCATTTCAAACAAAAAAGAATTAGTTAGTGGGCATAGACCGATCCATCCTATTCTTCATCTACGGGAAAGCATCCCAAGATAGATCAATTGGCTTCGTAGCTTGGTGCCGAGGGAAAGAAAGTAGGACTCCATTCTCATTCTAGTGGTTAGAGCACCTCCCCTCCATTCCATTCTAATGATATTAACATCAATACCCTTTGTTAGCCATCTCTGTGAGTTCAATCCGGGGAAAGACCTCTATTTGGTAGTTCATCTAAGGCTTTTTCATTCTCTATCTAGCTATCTCGCATCAGTCCAATCAACAAGCATTCCTTTTCCTCTTCGCTAGCTGTAAGCAGATCCAGAAAGGTTCCTTGGTGTTCTATTCATGGAAGGCTGCTCATTCTTGTTCTCTCTATCCTCGCTACCAACACGCAGTGAACTCATCAATGCTTCCTTCTTCTAATTACCCCCGGGAGAGATAGATTGGTTCTCTATTCCCAGCAATCAATCAAGGTAGCTATCTCATCCATCTGTAATTACTTTAACAACCCAAGGGGGCATGGATCAGACGATGATCCGCACATAGAGATGAGTGAGTCCTCATCATCGTGATTGACTTGAAGAGATAGCAAGTCAGGTATCTTGAGATCGCTACGTTCCATGAGTGCCCGCTCCCCGAGAGCCACTCTCTCCACTGCGCTTACTGTAAGTTGATGAAGATGGATGCCATGTTTCATTCCAATGAGCTTTCTTATTGATTCTATCGAGATTCTCTTTTTACATATGTCTGGGGCATTCCATTAGCACTACCAAGCATTCCTTCTTCAACTACGGTGAGTTAAGATAGGAGTCCTTTTGCTCCCGTTAGACAAGCAAGGGCGAAATAGAAAAATCAAAAAGCTCCGTCTGGAAAATCAGAGTAGGCTAGGGCGAGAACCAATAGAATATAACGAACAAAGGAATGGGTCTTCACCACAGGCTGGAAAGCAAATCCATCAGGTACCCTAGAGCAATGAGTCTTCGATGCCGAGTTCTTGATGGGCCGAGAAAGAACGATGTCCGGCATGGATGCCTTCTCTTCCCCGAGCTACAAGGACAAGGAAGCATTCTTTCCATGTGTCCTATGGGAAAATGAAGATGGATCATTTGATTCCACTTCTCCGTTCTAGGACATCCTTTTAGCAGAATGAGTGGGAGGCTAGATCGATGCTTTCCCAGTAGATCGATATAGAGAATCAGAGGACTCACTCTATCCAATAAACCGGTAGAAGTCCCACTAATAGAGTGGTGATCTTCCCCTTCCCTTAGGGGTTAACAATACAAAGATTCCACAGAAGCAGAATAACAAGTCTATAGGTCATGAAGGCATCTGGGATGCTGGCTTTGACGAGTAAAGGCAGTTCCTCTTTCTTTCAACAAGGGTTGCGGACAATGCCTGTTCTTCTTCTTTGATGATTCAATTTGTAGATGTCCCAGTGGACAGATCAAACAACGAAGCTCTTTCTCGATGTCAAGAGCATAGATGACATCTTTCTGGTTTGCTTTGCAGTTAGGCCTCTTTGTTTGGTTACGGGTCTCTCCCCTCAGAATGGTATCTGATTCAGGATAGCCTTTTGCCTGGCCGGTTTCCCAACCTCTTCCCACGCCCGGAGGCTTTTAGCTTCTTTCTCTTTACTTTAGTAGCTCGTGCTGATCTGGCTCAGCGAGGCCTTGATCCATATATCATTGAAAAAGGGTAGCTCACCCAACCGGAAAGCACCCCGTAAAGGCTGCTAGGGCTAGGGAGAAAACATACGAAGAATCGAAGGAAGAACTCCCAATGGAAAGAAATCTTAGCTATACAGCAAAGCAACTACTCTTCCATAATGATGGGAAGAGAGTGAAGAACAAACTCAAGTCAAACACACTCTTATGTTTCAATTAGGACTGTCCCGGGCAAGGATGTGAGCCGGTTGCCCTTTTCTGTAGACACTGATATGGAACCGAAGACTGACTCTGTGGTCACTGAATCTGAACTATAACCAACCGGCAAGGACGAACCAGAGAGATGAGCCTGATTACATTCAATAGAAGCCTAATGGAAAGAAGTCCCTTTACCTGATAGATAATGCTTTATCTGTTAAACGGCGATTCCCCCCTTTCCATTGAAGTAGGGGGGCCTCCTTCCCACCATTCTGGCCTATTATTGAGGGGGATTTTACCTATGCTGAAGGTTGCTTGCTTACCAAGCCACCGAGAAGCTAGTCGCCAGAAAGAAGCGGCGAGGACGCGAAGCTGTCTACGAAGCTTCCCTCCCCCTGTAGTCGAAGTACTTGGCGCTACTTTGATTCAAAAGGTTCCCGACTTTATCCGGTTTCCGCAACCGTAATCATTTGTCATTCCAATTACTTCATCCATCAACCTTTTTTTCAATAGCGGTACGCTCTAAAGTAAAGGATAAGCTTGCATTCTAGAAGCGGTAGCTTCCCACCTCCTTTATTTCTACTGCCTCCTTCGGTGATAAAAGTTCCCTTCCCTTTTCTAAAATGCCCGATTGGTCTGCCTCAGCAAATGTACAAAGTGGACCGCTGTTTGGCTGACCCTCTTCTTCCCATTTGGGTTGG
>Ga0209589_1011474_pt1 | contig 12468 bp, 6 predicted proteins | sample CowpeawhiteBW_FD_187525 | JGI IMG/M metagenome (GOLD analysis project Ga0209589, IMG submission 187525) | Root nodule microbial communities of legume samples collected from California USA - Cow pea white BW (SPAdes) (version 2) | ecosystem: Host-associated > Plants > Roots > Nodule | place: USA...
GACACTTCCCTCCCATCAGTATGTTCTTCTGCCAAAGTGAACCCTCTTCTTGTTCTTGTTGCACAACCACTTCATTGTTGAATTCTATGACAGGTTCTTCTCCAAAGGCATAGCAAGAGGCCCACTTCCGCCATTTGCGAGAATGAGAAGCACACATAAGCAATGCAATGGCACACACCATAAGGGTCATCACACTGAAGCCAATATGTGAAATTCTTGGTAGAGAGTGGATCATTACAAGTGGCCTAGCCATGGCAAAGTCAAACAAGAAAGTGTGATATATTTCAATATAAGTCATGAGTAACTACATCTATATATAAGGTCTTGTACTTTGAATTTCAATTCTGAAGTAGAAAGTGTACTTGGTTCTTTTCGGGTTTGTTAGCATTTGGTTTTTGAGGGTTTGGTATTTACTGAACTCGGGGAAGAGGCAGAGTGTAGCAGTTGAGATCTCGTTCAGTAGCTCTTCAATGCACAAAAAGTTTTCACTCGAAATGAAACTGTGGCGGGAAATGAAAAAACAAAGATGATAACAGAAAATTAAGGCCATTCAAGTATTCTAATTTTATTTATATTTTATCTTTCATTTTAAAAATATTTCTTTTCATGATTTTTCATAGATAGTAAAATTAGTTAAGATAATGATAGAAAGACCTTATTTTTTGACCATTTTCTTACCCGTCTACGTGGCATCATATTTTTAATTTTTTTAAAAGTGTGAATATTATTTGAAGCAGAGTACAAATATGGGTAGTGTGAAGTGCACGCGCGTGAAAGACAAAAAAGAGATAGAAAAAAGATAACTGACGTTCGCGTAAAACAAGAAAACTTTAAAGAGACATTTTCCCTCCATCTTCTTCTCCAAAGTTTCATATTTCTTTGTCCTAGATATTTGGTCTGAGCAGCAATCAGAGCGGAGAGTGGAGAAGTCGAGAGTGGATTAGGTTTTTGGTCTGTGAAGCAGTACAATACAAGACATCGTTGGGCGCCTAGGTTCACCGGAAATTGGTCGCTTTCGTTGGGCGCAAGGCTTGGCCGCAGGCATTGTTTTCCTTCCCCGTTGTTTTTCCTTCATTGAAGTCCTTTCACATAACCAAGCCCTTTCATTGTATACAAAACATTTACTAAGTTGAACTATAAAAAAATACAAAACTTTATACTTGCTCTTCCTTAAGTGACTGTTATTTAATTATGATGCAGAATTCAACTGTCCCAAATTCAAGTTTCATGTCCTTATTAACATCACTTGAAACCAATGAGTTCAACACTCAAATTTCTGCAACATCGTACCAATTACGTTATACGAATATAATATGAATTTCTTGCAATTTTAACTCAATTACATCAACCACAACATAACAAATTATATTGTTTTTCAGGTTGTAAGTTCAATGAATAACATATTATTGTATGGATAAGATGCTCTAATGATTGAAGTCCGATGACATTGAAGAAAACATTCTAAGTTTTATGGTTGTTGTTTGTCAGTGACATTTGATATTTTACAATTAACACATAATAGCATAATTGTATATTTTGTTCAGTATTTGCTTTTGTTGGATACAATATGTGTGTTGTTTATGAACATTTTTTGAATAAAAATCATGTTAGTGCTATTAATTACACAGTTTAATTGAGGATAGAACATGCCATTATGACGACAATCATTACAAAGGAAAACTATGTTCTTACATTTGTGCACTTAATTGCTTGTGAACGTTAAATAAGTGTCTTTCTGAGTTTTAGTTTTTGTCCAACACCAATACCACGAATATTGATTGATTAAATCATTTGGGGTAAACATGTTTGAAATCAAATTGAGTACATATCTTGAGCTGAGCAGTGACACAATAATTAAAATATCATTCACAAGTCAAATGGAGCCCCTCAATATGTGCTACAGGACATGTCTTTTTACACTTCCATAACTACCTTTCTCACATGTACTTTCTGTACAACACTGTTGGAAACAATATTGATTAATCACGAAATCTGTCCTAAATATGTTTGAATTTATTTTAAGTACATAACTTGAACTTGGTAGTGGCACGATAATTAAAGTATCATTCACAAGTCAAATGGAGCCCGTCAATATCTGGTACAGAACATGTCTTTTTATAGTTCAATAACTATCTTTCTCAGATGTAGTTTATGTACCACAGTGTTGGAAACAATATTGATTCATGAACTAAAGTGTCGTAAACATTTTTGAATTTATTTGGAGTACATATCTTCTTGATCTTAGAAGTGTAAGAATAATTCAAATATCATTCACAACTCAAATGGAACCCCTCAATATGTGCTTCAGTACATGTCTTTTTACAGTTCAATAAGTGTCTTTTTAGATGTAGTTTATGTACCACAGTGTTGTCAACAATATTGATTAATGAACTAAAGTGTCGTAAACATTTTTGAATTCATTTAGAGTTCGTATCATCTTTAACTTAGAAGTGCAAGAATAATTCAAATATCATTCACAACTCAAATGGAGCCCCTCAATATGCGCTTCAAGACATGTCTTTTTACAGTTCAACAAGTGTCTTTCTCAGAGGTAGTTTTTGTACCACAGTGTTGATGACAATATTGATTCATGAACTAAAGTGTCGTAAACATTTTTGAATTCATTTGGAGTACATATCATCTTGAACTTAGAAGTGCAGGAATAATTCAAAGTTTCATAAGTGTCTTTCTCATATGTACTTTTGTACCACAATGTTGGCAACAATATTGATTCATGAACTAAAGTGTCGTAAACAATTTTTGAATTCATTTGGAGTACATATCTTCTTCAACTTAGAAATGCAAGAATGATTCAAATATCATTCACAACTCAAATGGAGCCCCTCAATATGTGCTTCAAAATATGTCCTTTTACAGTTCCATAAGTGTCTTTCTTAGATGTACTTTCTGTACCATAGTGTTGGCAACAATATTGATTCATTAACTAAAGTGTCCTAAACAATTTTGGAATTCATTTGGAGTACATATCTTCTTGAACTTAGAAGTGCAAGAATAATTCAAATATCATTCACAACTCAAATGGAACCCTCAATATGTGCTTCAATATATGTCTTTTTACAGTTTCATAAGTGTCTTTCTCATATGTACTTTCTGTACCATAGTTTTGGCAACAATATTGATTCATGAACTAAAGTGTCCTAAACAATTTTTGAATTCATTTGGAGTACATATCTTCTTGAACTTAGAAGTGCAAGAATAATTCAAATATCATTCACAACTCAAATGGAACCCTCAATATGTGCTTCAGGACATGTCTTTTTACAGTTTCATAAGTGTCTTTCTCATATGTACTTTCTGTACCACAGTGTTGTCAACAATATTGATTCATGAACTAAAGTCTCGTAAACAATTTTTGAATTCATTTGGAGTACATATCTTCTTCAACTTAGAAGTGCAAGAATAATTCAAATGGAGTTCGTCATTATGTGGTTCAGGACATGTTCTTTTACAGTTCCATAAGTGTCTTTCTCAGATGTAGTTTTTGTACCATAGTGTTGGCAACAATATTGATTCATGAACTAAAGTGTCTTATACATGTGTCAATTCATTCTGAGCACATATCAGCGTCACATGTACATGTCTTTTTTGCTACAGGACATGTCTTTTTACACTTCCATAATTGCGTTTCTCACATGTACTTTTTGTATAACAATGTTGGAAACATTATTGATTAATCACATAATATGTCCTAAACATGTTTCAATTTATTTTAAGTACATAACTTGAATTTGGCAGTGCCAAAATAATTCAAATATCATTCACAAGTCAACTTGAGCCCATCAATATCTGGCACATGACATCTCTTCTTATAGTTCAATAACTGTCTTTCTCAGATGTAGTTTTTGTACAACACAAGTAGCAAAAATATTCATTCATGACATCATTTCTCTACTAAACATTTTTCCAATGTAGTTCACAGTGCACATAAATAACATGAACTGCAAAAATCGTAATCAATAAGTTCATTACAGAGTACAACAAATACTTCTCAAAAGTCAATATTCATGAACTGCAATTCTTTACAACAAAACAAATTCTACAGAACTAGAGGTTTCATACATTTGCATTACAAATAACAGTTCTTAAATCACAAAAATCAAAATGATGTTTCATTTGTAATGATATTTCATTTGCATCAAACGAAAAAACTATTTTGGTATCATTTTCTTCTTTGGACCATACCCTACAAACGGACTTTGGATTAGACGACTTTTGAACCGTAAGCGTGGATGATTTCTCACACGCACGTACATATTGTTGTTCTTTACATTTTTGTCTTCTACTTTATTTGAATCTTGTACTAATTCATCTTCACCTTGGCTAGTGTATTCCACCTTACAACTGCCAATCCTTGAAAGTAAGTCCTTCCCTTCAATTGTAAAGGCATTTTGTCCGCGCGTTTTGTCGCGATTACTTCATCTTCTCCGCGCGTCCCGCGGCCACCACCATGCCGGGACTACACTCGCCGGGACAGTGGACAACATCGTCCTCTTCACACCTCCCTTTCCCTTTCCGCGCGTCCCGCCGTACCATCTTCTTCCTTGCGCCTCCCTCTCCCGCACCTTCGATGTGCCTCCATCTTCTTCGACTCCATCGCCTCCATCGCTCCTCAATACCCGAGTTCGTGAACCTGTATAAGTTGAGAACAGTGAAGCACCACAACATCCATGAACGAGCCAAAATTAGCATCGCAAATCTGCCATTAACATCATGCGACCTTCGGAAACCACCTTTGCTCGTGGCGCACACTGCCTGCACTCGTTCAAACCATTTTCGCAGCCAGCCCTTGTGTCAACCACGTTCACTAATGCGTCGCTGTCAACTTGCATCTCTTCCACGAACCACATTACCGAAAAACTTCAGTAGATCGAATACACAGTCGAACACATTCTCCATCGAAGAACCACTGGCCACAATCGGAACCTGCGAAACGCCCCTTGCGGCAACCCTCATGGCAGCCAAACCCTAATTGTGGAAAGACAATTATGGCTTGAGAGAAAGACTACGCTGACATGTGGCAGCCTCTCACTGGACAGTCAACGAGTCAACACTGGTCAACCAGTCAACTCTGGGCAAGGGCAGTCAACGTTGGCCAAACAGGCTATTTTTACACTATTTTTGGTAGGTGGTTCCTCTATAGAACCCTAAATGGCCTAGAAAGGAAAGGATCATCTGGCGGCAATTCGTTGCCAACCAGACTTTTTCTGGAAATTTCCCAGAACCACAAACTTTAAATGGAATATAACAATTCATATATAATTATACCATACTTAGCATGTCAATCAGACTTAAAATAATCAGCACATGATATTACCCTATTTAGCATGCCAATCAAATTTAAAATCAAGTTAACGTGTAAGGTAATCTAATTATCATACCAATAAGAATTAAACATAAAATTAATGCGTAAAGCTCCCCTAACCTGGTTTCTTTGCTTAAAACGCAAATGCTAAAGCTCCCCCTTTGATCACCAATGGTCTCCTTAGCACCACCTCAATTTAGCTTCTCTAATTCACTTATTAATCATTATTTTTTTCTTAATTTTGTGCACCTTACAATGCTCTCAAAAATCCAGCCTCCAAACCCCTCTATTCTCTCACAATTTGTCTTTTAATGGTGTCTTAATTAACAATAATGATGGGAAAACGAAAATGACATTAACACTGATTTTAATTGTCATTCAAAGTCACTTATGGACGGTTTTCCCAACCTCCCTTGGAGGCTCATTCATCTAGGGTTTTCTCCACCCTTTCACGTTCATGCCGAAACTAATTTTAGCCAAAAGAAAGTTTAATTTAGAATTACTAAGGTTCGAACCCATGACCATGTCAATGCCAATTCAATGTACCATTCAACCAAATAATGTTTCATGATATTTAATATAATTCTATGATTATATTATCACTCAAAATGATCAAGCATATTATTAAAAATAATAATAAATTAAATAACATACAATTGACATACATAGGACTTGAACCCAAGTCCTCTCACACAATCAAAGTACTCTTAACCATTTGAGCTAGTACTTTTCCACCTCATATAAATCAATAATTAATGGCTTAAAGGTTCCCACTACCCGCACTTATTAATTAATTATTTATTTAATTATTTAAATTTCACGGGTCTTACATTCCCCCCACCTTAAAAATTTTCGTCCTCGAAAATACGACTTACCAGGAATTAAGTGAGGGTACGACTTCCTCATGAGATCCTCCATCTCCCACGTCATCTCCTGCGTTGCCTCGTCCTAGAGTACCTTCATCGTCCGGATCTCCTTCCCTCTAAGTTGTTTAACTTGAGAATCCAGGATTCTCACCGGTCCAACTCCTTCTTGCAGACTATCAGAACCCAAATCCCTTACGAACAAAAACCAAGGTATACAATCTCCATTAACACAAAATTCACATCCCAGGCACTACTTTTATACCTTGTATTCTTGAATGTGCTTGTTTGCTTCAATCAGTCCATCACCATCTATCATCCCGCTTTCCATAAGAATGACTTACGTTGTAGCTTTTCTTCTGATACGACAATATGTTCCTCTCATGTACCAAATCAAACTTGTCTCTCTTGCGAGCCACCCCACTTATGACGTCCCTTCTACTCTTGACCTTAATCACGATCCTGGTTGGCAAGTTTCAACTACCTCCTATGAGTAACCCGGGTATAAAACCTTGAACACACTGTATTCTTACCACCAGATTAGTTTTCCACCTTTTTTTTTCTTAGAACACTACCTTATCAATGTAATCATCCGAGCTCTGTCTCAACTTACCTTTAACTTGAGATTATCCCTTCCTTGTCTCTACGCTTTTGTTTTAACCTTCACTTCATATGTTCCACCACTTTCTACCTCCGACTTTAGACCTATGCTAGGATGTAATACAAATTTAACTTCCCAACTTCGCGACACCAGTAGACGTTTGAACACCTCTCCTTATTCTAACCTTTGAATTCAATTCCTTTCACAAAACTTGTGGTATTTGTCCCATGAACTCATTCTTGAAGAACCCTTTTGCCTAATGCGTTGCTTTTGGGTTCTAACGTCGCTCTTAGGCTTATCAAACCAACTTAGCTTTCCTTGCGCATCGAGATATCCTTACCCGACCCTTGCAAAAATAACAGATCAAATTTGACCTTGATTCTGTAGTCAGCCACTATAGATAACATACACATATCACAAAAACGCTAACATAACAAGAAAGGTATATGAGACAAACTCAACTTATCACTTTTCTCTCTTTTACCAAAACCTTTAGAATTAAGAAAGGAAACTATCTCAGATATAGTCATGAGTGTGCACCCTCATCACTCTACCAAGACAATTTATGTTCTTAATACTTCCAGTTCACAAGTTCCTTTCCTGCGCACTAACACTTCTTGGAAAGAACCTATCCCTTTGCGCATCAACGCATCGGGAAAGACAAGTAATACCCCTTACCTGCCCGCCAAAACCCGGTAAAAGCATTACTTCCTTAGGTCTTATAAGGAACTACCCTTGCCTGCTCACCAAAACCCAACAAGAGTACCACTCTTACCTGCTCAACAAAACCTAGTAAGAGCGTTGCTTCTACTAAGACCCGTAAGCAACAACTCTTGCCTACTCATCAAAACCCAACAAGAGTATCACCCTTACCTGCTCACCAAAATCCGGTAAGAGTGTTGCCTATCTTGAGACTCACAAACAACAACCCTTGCCTACTCACCAAAACCCAGTAAGAGTGTTGTTTTCCCTGAGCATCACAAACAAAACTCTTGTCTGTTCAACAAAACCCGACAAGAGCCCCACCCTTACCTGTTCACCAAAACACGGTAAGAGCGTCTTTTTTTTTCTAAGCCTCACAGGCAACATTCCTTGCCTGCTCAACAAAACTCAGCAAGGACATTGTTACTAAGCTTAGACATAAAGAGTTAAGCACTAGAACTTAACTACAACACACAAGTTACAAGCGAAACGCGTCAAGCTCACTCCCCAAGGCCCAAAAATCTTTTGAAAACCATTGCTCTGATACCAAATGTAACTTCCCGTTAGGAACTTACAGATTTAATTAAATAAAATAGATAAAACAATAATTACATCGCAATTAATAATACTTCATTTCCCATAAAGCGCGGGAAATTTAAAACTTTATTACTTCCAAATAAAATTCCAAAAAACATAGTCTATAAACTGAAAATAATACAAATACCTCTCATAAGAGTTTATAATTTATTTCCAAAACATAAAATGTATTTATAGCTCCCAAGCTATCCCCCCTCTGTGGCTAAGTCTCACAAGGACCACCTGCATCAACATCATCTGCTCATGTGTACCGCGTACACGATCATCGCCAAACACAAGCAGATAGGGTGAGTTTAACAGATAAAACATATACCAATATATATGCACATATACAACACATTTATCTATAGGCAACACATTCATCCCAAATGAATTCCATCCCTTTTAATTCATACCACCTGGCCACAACCAGGTTATTTGTGTTCTACATCTTCTAGTGATTACTTCCAGGTGACTTGCTACCATACCTGTCGGCCACAACCGATAGAGCACGTGCGGGAAAGCATGTTACGGATCATACACCGTAACACCAGGTGGAGTTCACAAATACGAACATAGTTCGCAACGTCCCAAGACTACCAAACTACTCAGTCAACTACTGAGGAGGGCAATCTATCTAGACCCGCCCGTACTGGCCACAACCAGCACACTCACACCGGCAACACTGGCCAACCCGAGCCACAACTCAAGAGTTCCTCATGTTCATCCGCCATCCCGAGCCACAACTCAAGAGATGTTATTCCGAGCCATAACTCAAGGAATACCACGTACTTTAACCCCTATCCTGAGCCACAACTCAAGGGATACGTTCTGAGCCACAACTCATGGAACACCAGCAATCCCACCTTTAAAGCATCACCATAAGCCTTGTAGATCACGCCCACGGAATCAAGAACACCAATATTGCTGCAGTAAAATCGCTTGACGGGGGACACGTACCGTCACCCGCTGCCCGATTCCAAATCGCCTAGAGGGTATGATGAGTCGAACCTTTACTCACATTAAATAATTAAATTTTGGGAATTTAATATTATAATGTAACTGTAATTTAATTTAGGTCCTTAAGAGTGTAAATAGTGACTCTTTTAATTCATAATTTAAGTCCCAAAATCAGAATTTTGGGGAGGAATAGTTCAGGTACTAAATGCACTCCCAATTTTCATGTTTACACCACCCTTTTCCAATTGGATTATCTATTTTTGAAAAAAAGAATATTTCTGGAGCTAACTGCACCCCTTTTTTTCAGGTTTACACCCCTTCTGTAATTGGACTTTCTATTTTTGCTCTACACCCCTTCTTTTTACTAAGTTGCACCCCTAATGTCACTTAAACTCTAGTCCACCAGAAAACGCCCCTTGCGGCAACCCTAACGGCAGCCAAACCCTAATTGCGGAAAGAGAATTCTGGATTGAGAGAGAGACTACACTAACACGTGGCAGCCTCTCACTGGACAGTCAACGAGTTAACTCTGCGCATGGGCGGTCAACGTTGGCCAAACAGGCTATTTTTACACTATTTTTGGCAAGTGGTTCCTCTACAGGAACCCTAAATGGCCTAAAAAGGAAAGGATCGTCTAGCGGCAATTCGTTGCCAACCAGACTATTTCTGGAAATTTCCCAAAACCACAAACTTTAAATGGAATATACCAATTCATACATAATCATACCATACTTAGCATGCCAATTAGACTTAAAATAATCAACGCATGATATTACCCTATTTAGCATGGCAATCAAATTTAAAATCAAGTTAACGTGTAAGGTAATCTAATTATCACACCAATAATAATTAAACATAAAATTAACGTGTAAAACTTCCCTTACTTGGTTTCCTTGCTTAAAACGCAAATGTTAAAGCTCCCCCTTTGATCACCAATGGTCTCCTTAGCACCACCTCAATTTAGCTCCTCTAATTCACTTACTAATCACCCTTTCACCTTCATGCTGAAACTAATTTTAGCAAAAAGAAAGTTTAATTTAGAACTACCAAGGTTCGAACCCATGACCATGTCAATGGAAATTCAATGTACCATTCAACCAAATAGTGTTTCGTGATATTTAATATAATTCTATGATTATATTATCGCTCAACATGATCAAGCATATTATTAAAAATAATAATAAATTAAATAACACACAATTGGCTTACATAGGACTTGAACCCAAATCCTCTCACACAATCAAAGTACTCTCAACCATTTGAGCTAGTACTTTTCAACCTCATATAAATCAATAATTAATGACTTAAAGGTTTCCACTACCCGCACTTATTAATTAATTATTTATTTAATTATTTAAATTTCATGAGTCTTACATAAGACCGTAAAACATATGCCCTTTTGGTTTTTCTGGATAACCAATAAAATATCCACTGATTATTCTTTCATACAGTTTCTTTTCTTGCGAATTGTATATTCTTACTTCTACTTGACAACTTTAAACATGCAGGTGTCTTAAACTGGTTTCCTTCTCGTCCACAACTCAAAAGGAGTATTTGAAAAAACTTTACTAGGAACCCTATTCAACAAATACATGGTAGTCTTTAAAACATACATCCACAACGATACAAGTAAACAAGAATTACTTAACATACTCCTAACCATATCCATTAGGGTATGATTCCACTTTTCTAATACACTATTTTGTTGTGGTGTGCCTTGTAAGACCCGTAGAATTTAATTAAATAAATAATTAATTAATTAATAAATGCGGGTGGAAAAATTATTTATGACATTAAATTATGGTTGGTATGATGTGGAAAAGTACTAGCTCAAATGGTTGAGAGTACTTTGATTGTGTGTGAGGACTTGGGTTCGAGTCCTACGTATGTTAACTTTTGTTATTGTTTTATTATTTAAATATGTGAAGTCATGTTATGGAATGATATGATGTTTGAATTGGGTTGTTAAGCATGAAATACGATTAGTTGAATTGGTTATGCTATGAAATGGTGATTGAGTGGTCATGGATTCAAACCTTGGAAAATCCAAACTAAAATCTTAATGGGTTGGGATGAAGCGCCTAGCGGTAGCAAGTGAACTGCCAGGCGTCGGGCTAGATGTGGTATAGTTTGTGCAGTTTGCGAAATACTAGTGATAATCGATTATTCCAGTGTGGTTTATGGAAAACAAATTTTTGAGCAGATAATCGATTATCAGAAGTAATAATCGATTGTTCCAGTGCTTTCTTGAAAAAAATTGTTCAGCTCAGGATAATCGATTATTCCAAGTGATAATCGATTATCATTTTGATATTTCGAGAAATACTAGAATTTTCTTGTACAATACTGCTTCTAACTTAATCTAATTACATTTTACACGATAGCTTTAAACATAATAACATGTAGTCTTCATATTGTCTTCCAGATGGCTTTCAGGCTTCTTTTATCATCATCAAAATCTTGCTTCAGCATTTAGACTTGTATTGCTTTTGCCAACAGAGTATTCCAAGTAGTACAAATGCATGTATGGGGTCCTAACATCGGAGTGGAGTGTAGAGAAATCTGTACTTGGCGGGGTTCTGATATGGAGCCTGGCTGCGAGGTCCAACTTGCCAGGCGATAGCAGCAGAACAGAGAATCTGCATAGCGGGAGGCGTCTGGCGATGAGATGTATTCTGCCAAGCGGTAGTGAGAACAACAGCAGGGTCCAGAACGTTGGCGCCTAGCGGTGGGGGCTGACCCGCCAGGCGGTGGCTGTTAAGTTTACGTGTTTTGAGGCGTTGTGTGCCTGGCGGTAAGCGTCACCAGCCAGGCGGTCTGGGAGTTGGCAACCCCTGGCGGCATGTGTCACCCGCCAGGCGATTCGTACTGCTGCAGCTTGGAGTTTGGTTGTGTAATTGTGATCTACAAGGTGTCTAGCAGTGCTTTAAAGGTGAGTTTGCTGGTGTTCCTTGAGTTGTGGCTCGGAACGTATCCCTTGAGTTGTGGCTCGGGATAGGGGTTAAGCACGTGGTATTCCTTGAGTTGTGGCTCGGAATAGCATCTCCTGAGTTGTGGCTCAAGATGGCGGATGAACACGAGGAACCCTTGAGTTGTGGCTCGGGTTGGTGAGTGTTGCCGGTGTGAGTGTGCTGGTTGTGGCCAGTACGGATGGGTCTTGGTAGTTGGCTGACGAGTTTGGTAGTCTTGGGACGATATGGACTATGTTCATATATGGGAACTCTACCTGGCGTTACGATGTATGATTCGTAGCATTGTTTCCCGCACGTGCTCTATCGGTTGTGGCCGATAGGTACGGTAGCAAGTCACCTTGAAGTAATCATTAGACGATGTACAACACGAATAATCTGATTGGGGGTCAGATGGTAGGAATTAAAGTATAGAACAATGTGGGGTGTTAAGTTATGTATAGTGATATGTGTGTACGTATGTATATATATATA
>Ga0209589_1011475_pt1 | contig 12466 bp, 7 predicted proteins | sample CowpeawhiteBW_FD_187525 | JGI IMG/M metagenome (GOLD analysis project Ga0209589, IMG submission 187525) | Root nodule microbial communities of legume samples collected from California USA - Cow pea white BW (SPAdes) (version 2) | ecosystem: Host-associated > Plants > Roots > Nodule | place: USA...
TGCTCTAGGCATATCTCTATCTGTTAGAGATCATAAAATCATGCTTTAATTGTTGATCAAACTCTTCTTTGTGTAGATAGAGCTATTTTAGGCTTTGAAGTTGTGTAAGGAAAGAGCAAGATTAGGAATCTACTCTAAGGTAAGGGAAGCTAATCATTTAGAAGTTATTAGTTTTCTTAAAATATTGAGTCTTGCTTTTAAGATTTAATTTGAGGTATTCATAATTTTATTTTTTTGTAAAAGAATTGACAAATTTATATTAGAAAAAATATGATAAAGAGTAAAAGAATTGATTCTTTTTTCAAGAGGAAGGTTTGTGATGAAGATGAAAAAAATGCATCTACGTCGTCTAAAATTGAGAAACTTCATGATAATCCAAATATTGAAGAAAACGAAAAACAACTCTCTAAGGTTCCTAAAGTTACATATAATGAATTTGAAAATACTTTAGAACGTGATCCGGGGAAACGTCTTCAAATCTGAAATACCTACTAAATCAAATTGATGAGGTACGAATGGCTTATCTAAAATGGGGTCCATATCAAATGCATCTAGAAAATTATCTGTTGTGTGGAAATATGATCATCCAAGAAGATTTTAATACACATGGTTTAGCTTATTTCCTTCATGGTTATAGTATTCACCATTAAAAGATGCAACATATTGCTTACCGTGCTATCTTTTTAGTAAAATACCAAGCGGACGACCTGACTCACATGTTTTCCATTGTTACATGTAATTGAGTTTATTTTCATTGAATTCTAATTGGCAATAAGTTGATTGTCATTAACATGTTTTAACTTTTTAAATGTTTTTTTATAGGTTTTAAAAGTTGGAGGAGCATTTTGACTAAAGGTAACTTTTGTTTTTTTTTTATATATTATTGTTGATGATAAACTTTATGTTACTCTTTCATATATATTATTGTTATATTATTTGGATTATATTGTCATGAGTGCTTATTTTGAATAAAAAATGATGTAAGAAACTATATTGTGGTCAAGTTCCGCCACTGATTATATACATTTTACTTAGTTAGAATTTTATTTACAATTCTAACTAATCATTTTGTTCCTTTATAAACATAGATTGTATGCATATTCAAATTATACAAACTAAATTTTTTATCATTTTCTATTTTATACTTATTTTTTTATTATTTGCCTTTATTCAGTTTAATTTGTAATTTACTTCGTAGAGTTCTTTCATTGTTCTTAAACTCAATTCAATTCATGTACCATAATGGAAAATATTTAATCCAAATTTTTGACTCAATATCTTTTAATCATCTATTGATTAAAACATAATTCAACAAACTTGGTGAATATCGATAAATGTAAGTGTTATGCATATACTTTCATCAATATAAAATATACATATTATATTATATTATATTATATTATATTATATTATATATATATATATATATATATATATAATCACAACTTTCCTTAAATTAAAAGAAAATAAATAAATAGATTTATTAGAGGAAACATTTAACTTCACTCCTTTTGCTATTCATTTGAAAAACACCAAAACAGACCGGATTACTACCAAACTTTGACAAAGGTGAAGGGTATTCCTTTTTTTTTTTTACGGACTAGGGGTATTTCTTTAATCAACTAAGATTTTTCTTAATTACCTTGTTAATGATGTAGCAATTTTAATACTCATTATGAAAGTTTGTTTATTCATCAAGTTTTTAAACCTTATATAAGTTGTTTAATATTATTTTATTTCCAACATATACACTTTTTTTAATTTATTCTGATTTCATAATTATATGTCTCTAACCAATATTTTAGACTCTTAAATTAACCAAGAAATTGGTAATTGACTACTAACAAGTCAAAAGAATATATATATATATATATATATATATATATATATATATATATATATATATATATATATATATATATATATATATATAATCATATTACTTGTTTTAAATGTTATTCAAATGAATTTGAATATTTTTATTAGTTCTTTTTCATGTTAGGTGAACTAAAGAGACAACACAACAAAATTCAGCACAAAATAAGGATACTAAATGACTTAAATTCAGCATAGAACTTGGACTCTTCTAATCAAGTTATCTTATCACGATCACATCATTTGTTATTTATCAATTAATTCTTTCATAATATATCTTAAACATCATATCTAAGATTATATTTATCTATCATACGGATCATTGAGAAAGGTCAAAATGGCTTACTTACATTATAAACTTTTATAAATTCCGCACATAGATTTAGAATGAAAGCATGAAAACGTCTAATAGTGGTGTAAGTCACAAATGACCAATTAGAAGATGACATTTATAATATTGAACAACATAATTGAAGTAATTATAACGAGTTAACAATCAATAGAGTTGAAGTTAGACAAACATGAAAATAAAAGGTGAATTATTAGCTCTACTGATCCAGAATCGAGTTTTTGTATACAAATTCATTTTTTAAACATTTATTCTATCCCATCCTTGACCAATTACTCAAGATTTTTCTGTAAGAATTTTAAATTTCTTGCACTTGGCCTTTATATCTCACAATCTAAATATTCCTTCCTATCTCTGCAAGTTTAAAGCATATCAGCTTTATGAAAAAATTGTATGTCAGTAGCTGTTTGGCCCATCATATTTTTGTAAATTCTTTCATTAGATTGTTTTTGTACTGAGTAGCTTGAGTTCATGAACACTTTCTTCCAGCCATTAAAATTTTTGAGGTTACAAATCAAGAAAAATAGTTCTCTATATGAAGATACAATTTTAATTAGAACATCACAAACATAATTATTTAGAAGAAATATCTAGAAAGAGAAAGAGAATAATACCTGTATATTTGAGAGACAAAAAATAAATAAAAACTTCTATGATATATGTGGACTTTTAATTTTTTAAAAGATCATTAATAATTGGAGTTGCTGATACACTTGAAGAGCTTGTTCAAAAAAAGTTTCATTTGCTAACAATATATTTTCGAAAACAAAATCAATAAATAATACTAGTTTACAAAGAATGGTTAAATATTTGTCTTCTTAAAAAAAAAAAATCCATGATTTTCTTTGACTTTTTATGCCCCAGCTGTCCCATCACCCCCTTGTTTTGTTTTGTTTTTCATATTTCCCCTTCCTTTGGTAAAACATCTTTGCACCTTGCTATTAGGATTGAGAAAAATCATAAACAGACGAATGAAAATTGCTCGTAACATCAAATCTCTCATATTTACCCTTACCCTACAACACAAATTTAATTTCAAAATAAAATCGGTACAATTTTTATTCTTTTAGAAAAATATCATTTTATAGAATTTATTTTATCCATAAATAAACATCTTGCCAACCGTGATTTAAAGACATGGGATCTTAAACAAAATTCAAAATGTCTTATTTAAGAGCTCTGATTAATTTCTGTATTATTTGAGGATGCACCATGCATGTTAAGCTCTTACAGTGGGAGAAAGTATAACTTAAAAGGAAAATAGAATTAATTAGGAAAAATGATATAAGTGAAGATCTCCTTGAAAAGAAGGAAAAGAGAAATGAAGACAATCTCCATGAAGTAGATTAGTCCAACTTTTGAATGCCATAGCTGTGGGGAACACAACTAATCTGATGAGAACCATTATTTCCTAAAAGCTACAGCATGTGGACCAAAAAAATGAAGATATGATCATGTGGAAAAAAGATCAAGAATTAATGTGATAAAATTTAATTTGAAGATTATACAGTTGAAACTTAGCAGGTATATATATTTATCAGTTCCTCCCTTGGCTATTTGAACTTTCCGAAGTTATAACTACTCCACCTGCTGCCTCGGACGAGGTACGTTGCTGAGTCTGTGAGTCTGATCACAACCAATCATAATAAACAATTGTCACATTGTGTTCATCATTCAAATTCTAATCAATTAGTAATCTCTATACAATAATATATATATACATACATATCAGTGTGTGTGCTTGTTGGAAGAAGTGAATATGAAAATTGAAAAGAAAACTGGTATCTAAACTAAAAAACACTCAGATAGTACAGAGTTCATGTTGATTCCTTGTTTGATAAAACACAGATCAATTATAGTTTAATATAACTGTCATACGGTGATCTGGAACAAGAAAAAAGTTAACTTGTTTCGGTTACTGCACAGATTTGTTTAATAATAAAAAGTTACAGCAGTGGTAGTATGTGTCAAACATGCAGTGTGGGCCAATGCATGGAAGCAAGATCATTTGACTGGTTCTTTAAAGAATTTAACCACCACAATATATGTTTTTTTTCCTACTGAAACCACATGCATTCACTGTTACTTTACATGATGACCCTCTCCCTCTGTCATGACTTTCTTCCACATTGACCCATACATTATACGGTTCATGGCACAACCGAGACAGCTCATTCACATGGGGCTGGGGTTGCCCATGTGGACCCCTATGGCCACATGTTACAGCCAAATCATAATATATATTGTGTGTCAGTAAGTGCATCATAATTCATAAATCTCTGTGCACCTCTCTCTTTCACTCCACACTCCTCTGTGACCATGTGTGGTATATTATGCATACATTTAACTCACATACATATAAAATGCAAGTTAAGATAGACCAAATACAGAATCAAGAATGCAGTTTTTTTCTTCTTTATGAGTGAATGAATGCATTATTTAAAAGTTTGTGTATATATAAAGTTTGAGAAGAGAAAAGGAATAGTACCACTAGGGGAAGGAGAGGGTTGCCTTATTGGAAGTGGTTGCAACTGAGGTGGTGGACGATATGCAGAAAATGAGGGTTCCATGGGTGTAGGGTAGTATAGATAAGAGGGTCCAGCTGGTAAACGATGTGGTTGGGGTGAGGAAAAGGTACTTCTTGGTGCTTGCACAGAATAGCCATAGTAATAAGGGGAACCCATGGTGGAGGAGGATGGTCCATAGAGTTGTTGGTAGTATTGTGGTTGCTGAATTTGTGGGTTATACAATGTGGCCTGTGCTCACACAAATGTGCACAATCATTAACCAAGCAAAAATGTTACACAACTGTTCTCCATTATTTGCAACCAACCTGACATCATTAAAAAAATAAACTACATGTTCTTAATTGATTGGAGGGAGAAAAGATGCTTACTTGATGGTACCCATAATCAGGGGTGTAGGTAGGGTAGCTGCAAAGAGATTTGAAAGCAATTTAATCACCAAGCAAATATAGAAGGAAATACGTTAATGCAGAGGTGCATTTGTTTCTTTGAGAAGCAATGCTCAAAATGGAAGACTCCTATTGTTGTGGACTGACACTGAACTTAACATGTTAGGTTTTCCCAGCAAAAACCAGTGAGGAAAAAAAACCATTAATATTAGTTGTCATGTGGGACCCCTAAATTCATCAATGTGTAATGAGAGTTAGTGCTATTGCGTGTGGTATGTATGGTATGGCATGGCATGGCATGGTATGGTATGCATGGTCCTTGAGATTGAATTAGTTATGACTGATTCAGTGATAAGGGTCTTTTTTGTGGCTCAGGAATTATGAACATGTAGTTGCCCCATCAAGCAGAAAAAGGAAGGAATAAAGCAATATATATAAAGAATGGTCAAGGTGGCATCCAATGATATGAAATTTTGCATGCACATAAAAGTATAAACTATGCATCCTCGTTGGAACTGACAGAGTAGAGTTTAAGGAAGGAAATTTCTGATAGAACGTATAAAGAATTATCAACTATTATTTGGTAGAACTTTCTAGGTGATTCAAAAAGTTCAACCACCCGCTCAAAATCTTAATATTTTATTTTGCAGTATAATAATATCTTCAACTTTACGATTAACAAGAGACAACATATATACACAGTGAAATTCAATACCCTACAGTAGAAACTTAGAGGACAAAAGATTCGGCTAATGTTAATATATCAAATTCAAATAAACCTAATTAACTATAAGAAAACCACGTTACTTTTTATTTTTCTTTACTATTGAAGAAAAAGAGGTTTGAAACACCTGAGAGAAAGAACAAAGGAGAAAAGTTGTAAATAGAAACAAATAAAGTAACACTGTTCATCTTCAACATTTCTTTGTACTAGCTTTCTGCGGTTACATTGCATCCAAAAACTTAAGTTTGTATACTGTGTCTCCTACTCGTACAATCCTCAGAAAATGAAAGAAGTTAACATAAGAGTAATTTCCCTTCTGTTTTTGTTTATCCGTTCATGGTTTTTTAAGAGTACCTTTTAATTTACCAACTAATACACCCCATAAGACAACAATAACATTGCTGGTGAGAAAATGACTTGATGGTACAGGACATGCAAAAGTACCGAGAGCTGAGGGATTTTATTATGTACAAGATTATAAAACAAATTTATTGACGCAGGACCACTATATATCACACATAAAAAAAATGTACATGCATTGCCACGGATTAAATATTAATTGATCTGTTCCCGTTGTCATCCACATTTCTACTATTACCATAGATGCATCATCAATTACATAAGTTACAAAGCAATGTTTCTCATCGATAGGTAAAATCTACAAGCACCCTATCTTCTTAGGCCTTCTTTAATTTATGACATTAATAACTCAACAATATTGCTTCTGAACCGCAACACTCCTCTTTAAAAGACACGAAAACCTAACCTCCCCACATCTCTATTTTACCCCTATGTCAGGTTGTAGTGCGAAAAATGTAATTTTTTTTTTCTTCCTTCAAGTTTCAACATACATAGAATGAGTCACATTGGTCTTTATTTTAAAACATGTTTTGCCAATGAGTAATCTCAATCAGAAACACAGATAAATGCAGATAATCCGACCGGTCACCTTTAGTATATCCTTTCTTTTAATAATGTTTTTTGTCGTAATAAATACCTTTCTTTTATCATTATTTTGACAGTTGATGTAGTAGTTGATCAAGTGATGAGATTGGAGGAAATGAAATTGAATTGATTAAGGTTTTGAGTGTGGTGGTAGTTAAAAAAGGAAGAGGAAGCAAAGTAGGGGGAGGAAATGCACATGATGGTTGTTGAAAGTTTGGCCTTGTGTGTACTTTTAATGGTGATATGATACGTGAGGATTTTCACGCTGTCACCAAGACCTACTGTAATTGGGGGGGGAGCAGTCAAGCGACATATGTAGACAGCAATGTGTGCGTCTATATGCAGTTCTCAATTAATGCCATGGACCAGTTTCTTTGACTGTGAGTGACAGACATGGGTAATAATAAATGCCCACAGTAAATGTACAAAGCTAACTCACTAACCCATATGGCGGGTACACCAGCGGTGGTGGTGGCGGCGGCGGCTGCGGTGCTAGTGCCGGCGGTCCTGCCGCCGGCACACCGCTGTATGAAGCTGTTCCTGGTGCTCCTCCTTGGAATGTACCTCTTCCTGCATTACCACCCCCACAACACAACCACAAATTTGATCAAGGAACAAAACATTATATTATATTTATGTGTATATGTTTGTGTTTATATATATGTATTATCCTATGTATAATAATAATAATAAGTGATATTGTGATAATGATGATGATGATGTTCATCACATTGAAAGATAGAAAATGCATATAAAATAATTAACCTCTTGGTGGTGATGGTCTAGGTCTTCCGAGAGAAGCAATGTTACAATTTGCTCTTCTTCCATCTATCACTGGGTTTGGATCAGCACATGCCCTTCTAGCTGATTCTGGATCACGGAATGTTACCTGTTATATGGGACAAGTTTTGTGTGTAATGAGGATCAAATCAAACAACACACATGTTGCAGTGAAAGAGAATCAAGTTTGAGGCAGAGTAAAGAGTTAGAGAGATAGAGAGAGAGAGAGAAACATACGAATCCGTAGCCTTTAGATTTTCCTGTGTTCTTATCAGTGATAATGACAGCTTCAAGAATCTCACCAAACTGCTCAAAATATTTGCGCATTTCTTCGGTTGGAGTCTCCCAAGCTAGGCCTCCAACGAAGACCTTAGTGAACGTTGTGTCTCCGAACTGTGATCGGTAATGTGGGTAAGCCATGGTGTCAAGGGAAGAAAAGGGTGACCTTGTTTATGCATGAAAGCTAGTTAAGCTCAAAAGGGTGTCCTTGTTTCTTCTGATCTCTACTTATTGACTTGTCACTGCCATTTTCTCTTCTGGTTTTCTGCTCTCTCTCTCTCTCCCTCTGCGTGTGACCGTGTCTTGTAGTTGTCCTACTCCACCATTCAACAACGCCCCCCTCACGACACAAGAATCATTGAATTTGAAGAGAGGCTGAGGGAAAGGGGTGGTGGGTATGGTTTATGATGGTGTGGTATCGTTATTATTTGATGGTTGTTTGTGACAGAGGAGTTAGTTAATTAAAACAAAAATATACGAAAAGGAAAAAAATAATTAAAAAGAGGGAGTTGTTTTATAAAAATATATATATATAATTTATTGTTCTAAGAGAAAAGGAAAAGGGAGTTTGAAAAAGGGTGGTGGTGGAGGAGAGAGAAAGAGATCTGACAGCTGCAAACTCTAATTTGCTGGCCAAAGAGAGAAGGAAGAGATGGTGTGGGCTTTGTAGTATATCACAAGTGACAGCTGCGTTACTATCTCACTTGAAGTGTTTCCCCTCTGTCTCTGCATTAATATACTCTCCCACCATCCAATCAATTTTCCATTTTGACTTAAACAACTCTTATTTCCTTGTCCTTCTCTTCTTCTCCCCTCATTTCTCATTCTTTTTCCCAATACATTACACACCACCCTACCCTATCTTCACTTTCAAACATGGATCTTATATTCTCTTCTTTATAAAACAAATGTTTATCCCTGCTAACAAGCAAAAGGGTAGGAAGGATTAGTTCCAATAATGTCAGTTTGTATGAATGTTTATTAGGAGAAGTATTCACTAACCAAAGTTTGAACACACCTTTGTATTTGATATTGATATTGATTATACAAAGCATAATTGTGAGGAAACAAACAAAAAAACAAAAGGGTACTGGTTAAAATGTTAGTTTTCCAACAACAAAAGATATGGACCCTCTGATCATGATCAGATGGTTCTTTTTACATGAAAAGAAGAAGTTGTGTGATGTATATAATAAGCAAGAGGGTGTGCGTGCTGTCGTTGGCAGCTTTGGTCTACAGACATGGAATGAAGCAGATCAAATTTTTACTCAGTCCGCTTCCTTTTTCCAAAATGTTTGTTGCAGCAAAAGTTATGCGCATATGAGATATAGATATTGATGTACAAAGTAAAAACAATAATTTCAATATCAATTTGACTTAACTTTTGTTGCTTAATTATATTTGATCATAGATCATGTGCTCGGGTAATTAACTGGACCAATCATGGTTACACCTTTTTTCTTTATGTTGGGACCAAACTATATCCCACATGACCCCAAATCCGCTAATCATAAGCTATTACCAGCAAATCAACCAGAATGAAAGGGAACAGTTACAGTTAGGTTTGAAAGAAAGGATATACTTTTGTTCTTTATTAATTCATTTTTTCTGTTTTTCTTTTTTTTTTTAATTTTCGGTTGAAGGTTGGTGATTATTGCTGGATTGGAAACCATTTTCCGGCTACAATGAAAACAAAACTAAAGACTGTTAAGAGCTATAATGTAGATCCATCACCATCGTATCATTCCTTCATCAATCGCATCATTAACAGTTGTTAATACCAAGCTAATATCCCTCTTATTTTATAGCTAATGGTAGACCATTATCTTGTCCACAACCCACCACCCTCAAAGTCACACCTCCTGCCACCAAATTAACAACTTTATTCAATTCAACTACGAATTTCTTTTACCTTTTATTTTTATATAAATCTCCCTCCTCCCACTTCCAAAGTCTTAGTTGGACCTTACATCAAAATATTATGGAATTGAATTTCATCTTCTAAATAGTTTATATCACAATCTATGTGAATGAAACTACTCACTAACTACTGATCTCATCTGCAAATATCTGATATTGTTCACTTGATTCAATCATGAACGTGAAGGTGTGTGGTTAAGGTTGAATTACACATAAAGATTTAAGTTTTGAGTGTGGATCTAGTGTTTAAGATACCCTAATTCATCCAAAATGATCATGTATAATGTTTTTATGGCAGTGAAAGAAGCCAACTAGGAACACACAAGACACCCCCACAAACAACAGAGTAACAAACACATACACACACATAGAGAAAGAAAGAGGCAGAAGGAGTCATTATCTTGCTTGTTGCCAGCGTTAGGGACGAGGAGACAGCTATAAGGACCCTGTGGTTTTTATGTTAAAAAAACCCTGCAAAACAAACGAGTCCGTGAACTGGCAGTCCTCTCCACGTGGGGTCATATCAGTGTTGAAGAACTATGAGCTGGATTTCCATCTACTCTCTTTTATACTCAAGGGATTTTGGGAAGAACTTTCACATTATTTATACATGACCCCCCAACCTGCCCTTCGTCAACCAACTCCCACCAATCAATCTTCATTTTTAACCCTTCCAATATCATCATCTCGTCTTAGGTTTTAGCACAAACACCTTGCATGCATTCATATTCTCCCCTTAATTCTTCCTCATATGCTTTCTTCTTTTGCCCAGCATTCACTCCACAATGTTCAATCACCCACTCTTCATCATACCACCAAATCACCAATTGTCAACTTCACTCTACTTCATATACATAACTTACAAGTATAAATGCATATATTCTCTCCCCTTTCAAACACTTAACATCGTTACCTTTTTGTCACAAACTAAGATAAAGACCTTTCTCAATCTAATCAGCTAAAGATAGAAGCTTCCGTAATAATGCCTAAAATTGGTTATACCTAATGAAAAATTTTGCTAAGAGATTCAGCTAGGGAGAGGAGACAGATTCTGGGTATAGTAGAATTTGAGGGTGGGAAGTTAGTAAGGCTCATAGCAATTGGGGTTGGCATTTGCATGATTGCAACTGTAACTAACAAATGTGGAGAGGGTTTTAATTATTGCAAAGTTTTTATGTGGTGCACAACTCAATATTCAACCTCACAGTCCCAGCCTTGTCCCTTAAGTACAGTGACTTGTATAGTGTAGTGCTGCAACATCAACATCACAATGCAATTTAAATGAATAGCAGGGGATTCAGATACATTTTTGATGTGTCTCAGTCTCATTTACCTCTGAAAAACAAAAATTAACAGGACCTTCTAGGAAATGGGACTGTGAAAATCTATTCTACCCTCTTTTGTGTATTTGGTCATAAAAAATGTGAAGATGTGCAAGTTATTCTTGGCAATTATAAAGCCATTGCAAACATATTCCTTGTTTCTTTTGGCAGACCAAAAGTAAAAGGAAATAAATGAAAGCTTGAATTATATACTGAGACATGATCCACGTTACCAACTTACTATGGTCCTCTAATGAAGTGAAGAGTCCTTGCTAGCCCAAAAAGGAAAAGGGCTAAACAAAGATGTTATTATATAGGTTAAAATACTCTATTGGTCTATGTTTTTGTTGAAAAATCTCAAATAGATCATAAGATTTTTTTTAGTTTCAATTAGGTCCATATTTTTGAAAATGTGTAACAATTAAGCACATTCCGTTAGTATAGAGTTAACGGTGTTAAAGATGTGTCACGTGTCAGCTCCACATTTTTTTGAATTTTTTTGAATTTTTTTGAATTTTTTTTTTTGAAAATTATTCATGCCACGTGTCACGGCAGTATTGTGCCACGTGTCAAGTCAGTAAGGTGACACATATCAAATCATTGTCTGAATTTCAATTTGGTCCATATATTTATTATTTTTATTACATTTCAGTCCATAATATTGTTAAAATGTTTAATAAAAATATCATTTTCAAAAGTTTTGATGGGTTAATGATGTATTAATGATAAAAGCAATCATCATATCTTAGAATAAGCTTAATTTGAAATTGACCAAAATCAACAATGTGTTTAGTTATACACATTTCAATGCATAGAGAAGAAACTATTTTGTTTCAATGTAAGGAAAGTAAGTTATGTGAAATGTAGTTTTTAAATATGAACATAAACACATAGTTGCTCTGTGTGTATCAAGATAAAAAAGAAAGGTATAAATACACATTTGGTACCCAAACTTTTTCGGAAAATTCAATTTGGTACCCGAACTTTAGGAATGTTCAATTTGGTATCCCAATTTTCTAAAGAGATTCAATTTGGTCCTCTCCGTTAAGGTGGAGTTAACACCGTGTCCGTACAGGACACGTGTCAAGCCATGAAATTTTTATTTTTTTTAATTTTTTTTTTCAAAAAAATTAATTTTTTTTTTTCAAAAAATTTTAAAACTGCCACGTGTCAGTTTATCATCGTGCCACGTGGCAGCTTACAATCATGACATGTGGCAGTGTAATAGTTGTTTTCAATTTAGTACCCTAATTTAAATTTTTGGTTCAATTTAGTACCCAAATTTTTTAAAATGATCCAATTTCGTCCTTTCCTATTTGAGACCAAATTAGTAAATAAGCTTAATTATAACTTATATA
>Ga0209589_1011476_pt1 | contig 12466 bp, 11 predicted proteins | sample CowpeawhiteBW_FD_187525 | JGI IMG/M metagenome (GOLD analysis project Ga0209589, IMG submission 187525) | Root nodule microbial communities of legume samples collected from California USA - Cow pea white BW (SPAdes) (version 2) | ecosystem: Host-associated > Plants > Roots > Nodule | place: USA...
GAACAAAGATGAACAAGAATAACATAGGATTATATGCAAATAGCAGAAATCACATAGGGGGCAAGTTTTTTAAAAGCTCAAAGAAATTGGGGCAAAATAAAGACAAAGGGTAAAATAGACCAGAAACCGAAACAAGCAAATCAGCACATACCTCCCAATCTAGATAATTGATAGCAGTTTCATAGTCAGTAAGAATAGACACTGTACACTCCAAAAACGGCAGCTCGTTAGCCTGTATGGGTGGAAACCTTCTGTCCCTGAGGGCACTGCAAGATGATTATGCAAGCACAGAACACAAACACATAAGTACTATATTAATGATGCAAGTACGAGGAGCAACGTAGTTAGTTCAAATAAATGTCAACACAACATGAGATACCTATAACATCAACAAACCTGGTCAGTGCATAATCTTTGATTCCATTGATCAAGCTGCGTGCTTCCAGAGTTCCAATGCATCCTCGAAGTCGAGGATCTCCTCCATTCACCACTTTCTTCCATGTAACAAACAATGGGCTAAAAACAAAAACACAGTTGCTTCAAACAAGGACACCATATCATGTCATGTTGTTAACTCACAAGTAGAATTTTGTTTGGCAAAAAAGGATATCCCCAATCAGAAATCATAGATTAATCCCTTACAAGGCAAATAAATTTCTTAACGAATACGTCTTGTAAAATATTCTTCTCCATACCACAGCTCAGCTATAAATTCTGACTTAACTAAACAGAAAACAAATATTTTCTTTCTCTAAACCAAAGACGAAATATTTGTTCCTCCATTTGTAATTAAGTTCTGTTTGGATCAACTCCTCTATAAACAAGAGAGAAAAAAACCTCCCACAAGTTAAAATCAACCCATGCACTTAAACTTTACAGCAGTTATCTTATCTAACTCCTCCAAGAGGTGCGTGGATTGATTTTTAACTTAGAACAAAGCTCAATTTATTTCACCTTTTTCTTCTCTGGGAAGTGACTAAGAAACTTATGACGTTATTTGAGCATATTCCCATGGTAGAACGAGCAAAAATTAAGAAACTTTTAAACATCACAAAATTTAAACAGTAACTCGTCAAAAAACCACAACGATTTTCTTCCCATTCACAAAGAAAAATACATATTATGCCAATAAAGAAAAAAAAATTAAAAACTATTTATAAAAAATAAAAATAAAAAAACGAGAGAGGAATTACTGCTGAGCCTGATCGAAGGCCGGAGGAGGAGCTTCCTGGTTGTTGTAGTGAGCGACGAGGGTGTCGAAGCAGTAAACAACCATTTCCTGGTTCGCCGACACCATTTTTGTGTATTTCTCCGAAAAGGGTCTTCTTGATTCGTTATTGTGTAATTGAAATCAATAATCGGTGGTTGTCGGGGATTTTAGGTTTGGATGAAATAAACTTAACAGAGAGAAGGAAAGAAGGTTTTCCTTTTTCTCTCTCCCAGCTTCTTGCTTGCAAGCAACCAGCACTTTAAATAAATTAATGAAAAAAATATTCAACCTCTCTAACTTTTGTGGTTAAATTATTCAATTTATTTTTCTTTCTTTTTTTATTCCATTTTATCAAGAGGTGTAAACGATAAGGTTGACAAGTTTGGCCAATTTTCAACACTTTTAAGCTTAATAATGTCGGTTTCTTATATATACTATGTTAAGCATATATTACATTGTATATTTAAACGCAGAGTTTTTGAAATATTTAATAATAAATGATATTATGTTTGATTAGTGTGAAAAATAATTTGAAGTCTTAATGACAAAATGTTTCATAAAAATTCACATAAAAGTCTCATCAAAGACAATATGAAGAAACTTGTTTAGAAACAAGATATGGTAAAAAAGATAAGACTTTTACAAAGAATAGACAAAGAACTATTTCTCACATCCTATCCATGAAAAACAACATCTTATTTTCAAAAGAAAACTTATAAACAAAAATGTATGAATAAGTAAGCACAACTTATTAAAATTTGATATCCACGAAAATGAATCTTGTTCAATTGTAGATTAGACAACCTAAGTCAAGTAGAAGAGATGCAACCCATGTATACATATCTTTGTGACATATTATTAACTATGTTGATCTTGACACAGTACTAAACATAAATGTCTAAAAGCTCCGTTTGGCATCGCTAGTGATAAAAAAAAAATTATAGTTAGAAACGTGTGTTTTAACCACTTCATCATATTTCTAGTAGAGAATGCTAGTAAAAACTCACGCAAACTCTAACAACATTACTTTAAAGCACATTAAAAGTAATAAGATAGTGGCATGTGTTTGATTCGACAGATAATATCATAACTTTGGTGTAAATCTCTAAAGTTATAATGCAATATTTTCTAAACATAATGCATTAAATTAAGATAACATTTTTTTATCATCTAAAATATTTGAATATTTTTTTATTTTCTTAAGATGACAAAAAATTAAGAAAACAAAATGAGATAATGGATAGCATACGAAGACATAAACAAAAATAAAAAAAAAATCATAAAGTAATAATTACCTACTGTTAAAATAAATAAGAAATAGAAAATAGTATAAATAGGTGTAAAAAGTTGAATAGAGAGAGGTAGTAAGAAAAGAGAAAAAAAAAGGAAAGAGAAAAAGAAAAAGAGAAAGAGAGAGAAAAGTTTAAAATATTATTGATTTAATTTTAGTGTTACATATGACATGACGACAGAAACATTTTTATTTATTTATTTATTTACATGTTCAGATTAATTAGAAAATGGTTATAATTAAGTAGTTATTAAGACTTTTTCTTATTAGTTAAGATCTTGAATTAATAAGCAATACGAAAGTTTAGACATGTCTTAATCACAAAGGAAGCGATTATTATTGTAATCATTAGAACTTAATTACAAGATTAACAAGTAATCCTTATTTATATAGGCATTATTTTAATATATAAGGCATCTTGAAAAAATGCATAGCTTTACTTGCATAGAATGATCCACAAGACTTGAGTGTCAACAGAGTTTTCTGCAAGTGGATTCTTCCTCATTGGAATCATCATGTGTGACACTCGAAGATCCTAAGATCGTCCACCTCAGGATCTGTGTAAGAACATTTAGCGCCCACCATGGGGCCTCAGTGAAGGTTTTCCTCGACCTAGGCCCTTCAAGGTAACCATCCATAGCCAGGCACAACCCTCCCACGAGATGAAGTCTAACCTACAAGCCACCCTCTATAGCCATATCCAAGCTCTATAGCCTCGAGTGCGTAATAGGGACAGTGTCACGAGGAGGCATTCCACTCCTTGCAGGAGCAACATCAGGCTGAGCTGCAAACCATCAACCAAAAGCTCGCCAACTTTTAAAACTGAGGGTCCCGACCTCTTCTAAGGGCCCCATCACCCATGGTGGAGTTTTGGCAGTCGTCAAACAGCACCAAGTCCACTTGCCAGTCCCAACATAATGTCCCACCCCGTATCCAGCCCCTAGTCCCCATAGAAATAGGGACAATGAGGGGGATGAGCGTAGCCCCCCACCACGAAGTAACCATCAACATGCATTGGGTCACTCTCCAACAAGGAGAGGTAGAGGGGACTGAACCTGGTCCCCTCATTCGGGGGACAGGAGAAGCTCGCGTCGCGCTCGCCACTCTCGGAGAAGCCTAGAGGAGCGACGCTAAAGATGTTGAAATTCGGTTGAATCCCGTCACTACAAAGCGCATTCATGGCAGGGACAACGACGAGATCGACGACGAGCTTCATTTAAGCAAGCCTACTCTCCAATTACCAATGGTTTCCATCCATTCACAACTAGGGTAGCTCGAGCCAAAATCCCTAAAGGAATCACCTTCAATATTCACAAATATGAAGGAACCTTTGACCCAACGACACATCTCTGGGTGTATCATATATAGGTTAGTATCCATACTCAACATGACCGAGTTTTTTGTAGGTTATTTCCCACTACCTTGCATGGCTCTTCCCTAGATTTGTACTACTCGCTGCCTCCAAGCTTAGCCAATTATTTTAGCACTCTAAGCAACAGGTTTAAAGCAAGGTTCATTGATCGTAAAGTTGTGCCTAGTACCTCTACCGCCTTGAAATATGTAAAGCAAGGGGATGTAGAGACTCTCTGCCATTTCATGGAGCAATTCACGACAGCCACTACATCTATACATGACCTCACCACTTTTGTGGTCATGCACGCTTTACTTTGCGGGTTTTTTCTCAAATTCCCTCTTCACGGACAGGCTAACGAGCATGGATGAGGTTCGAGAGCGTGTAACTTGATACATGGCCATTGAGGAAAATCGAACGAGCTAGAAGGGTTTCAACCTCAGCCGCAAACGTTAAAGACATGAAAGGTTCTACACCCCCAAGGCAAATAGCCACATCACATTATCCAAGGTGCACCTTCCTCAACGCCAACCAGGATACCGTCTTGAGAGAGACATGCAACCTGGAGCTCATCCAACTTCCCGAGCCTCGCCCACCCCCTCGTCACGCCAACCTTGACAAGGTATGTGTGTATCATCAAGCTATAGGCCACACCACTAACTAATGCAGATATTTGAAAGACCTTATAGAAGATCTAGTCTGTTTCAGGGCCTTAACTCGCTTTGCACAACAACGGAATAGCTAAAGTCGGGGACAAGGCAGAGGAGTCCAGGGTCGAGGTAAGGGATGCCAAGGATACCAAGGTCGAGGTTGAGGACTAGTGGAACAGCCTAACATGGTCGTACAAACACTAGTAAGTGAGTTACATGATGTCCAACCTCAACAAAGTGCATAGTAGGTGGTACGTAGCCAAATCATACAATTGAACCCCGCTATTGAAACCAGAAAAAATCATCCACACAATAGCGGGAGGTTTCACCGGAGTTGAAAGCTCCAAGGCTGCCTAGAGGTTCTCATCTCGAGGCGTGCCACCTGTCACATTTTTTTATGACGATTTCAGTACTAGTGATTCCAATCAGGACGACTTAGTTGTCATCACACCAACAATTGTCAACTGGCGAGTTCATAAGATACTGATAGACCAGGGGAACTCTGCTAACAATATGTTTTGGTACGCTTTCAAAAACTCCAAGTTGATGTCAAGCTCGTCCAACCTCACTTGAAGCCCCTCCTCCTCTGGTTTGTCGGAGTTAGAGTTCACACTAGGGGCTACATCGACCTTCCAACAACATTTAATGCCACAAAAGTGTATTGTATCATAACGGTCATGTATCTCGTAGTTAAGGTAGATACCTCTTACAACATCTTGATCGGAAGAAAAATTTCAACCAGCTCGAAGTAATGGTATTTATCCCGTACAAGGCCATGAAGTTCCCATTTGAAGACCATTCCTCGATCATAATCGTTAAGATAGACATGAATGAGGCCTGTATGCACCACCCAACTCGACAACACTGCTAACGACGACTTTCACAGATCCCCCACAAACATTGCTTGAAGGCTAGGTGCGTGAACACATCCACCAAGTGGAAACCCCTGACATGGGGACATAACAACTTAGTATAGAGCTCGACCCCAATGTCGAACTTTAGGACGACAATCGACCATCTTTCAATGAGCTTATGCAAGAAGTTCCCCTAGGCTCAGGACCCTCCTAGGTCACTAGGGTAGGTACTAATGTCAAGAAAGAGATAAGATAGTAGATGAAGCGTGTCCTCGCCCAAAAATATTTTTCTTCAACCGTTGCTTCCACAGTTTGAATCTGGTAAAAACATGTGTGTTTGAACAAACGCATTTCTTAAGATGATATACAGTGTTACATTGAAGAAATATAATGTTTTCTTCGACCAGTCATCATAGCCTTATTTTCAACATCAGTTAAAACTACCTAATTCCAAGCTCTCAACATAATCATAGGAGGAAAGAAGCGATTTGTCATCTTGGTAAGATTCACGATCTTCTATAGTATGGTTTGTAATGTTGTATCGAATAACCTCTGATGTATCTATGTTTGCAAGCAACAAAACATCATCATCTTCACTAATACTAATAATCTCCAAGATATATGGAGAGTTGTAACAGAGACCATGAGGATCATTCTGATAATCAAGATTCAATAATTTTAATTAAGACAGAAACAACCTTTCAAACCCATTCTGATCTTTACCCACACCAAAAAATTACTATTGTGATTGTGAAAAAGACACAAACAACCTTTCAAACCCTCAATGACATACAAAATAGGCTTCACTTCTAAAATGTCATCAAGCATAGAGAAATATCTACAGGTCTTGTTCTGTAGATCATACGAAAATATCTCTAACTCATTGAATCATCATGATAGAATTTGGGATATGTTAACCAACTTAACGTACTACTCACACATATACCATTAGGAAAAATGGTGGGAACAACATCACATGTTAAAATAGTTCTCTAAGTGTTCCATAAACAATAAACTCTTATATGTTGTTTTTGAGAACCATTCGTGTGAGTTTCCAAAGACACAACTTGGTAAGTGCAATTCTTTTCCTTGTACCCAAAACAAAACATATACTGACAGTTATAATTCTCCCTGTAACAAAGGCGAACATGTGGGAATTGTCTTTAGAAATGACATTAATGTCTAAATTGTGAATTTGAAAACGGTATATTATAAGTTTTTTTCACACAAGTGCAAAAAGGGTATTTGATCGTGGTTATTTTTACTATTTTTCTCCGGTTTCAGAACCGAGACATATAAAATCGAGGCAAAAAATGATAAGCTTTTGACCTCGGGTGTTACTCGAGGCAAGAAACTCCTTTCTGCCTCGATTCTGCAGAGAATCAAGGACATATACTATATCTTTCTGCTTCGATTCTGCAGAGAATCGAGATCATATATTGCTTTTTTTTGCTACCGTTATGCCACCATAACAGTCACCACCACCGTAAGAAATACTTCAATATAGGCGGCACCGAAGGCCAAGCCAGTCCTTTATTATTGTCCAAAACCAAGCCAATGGGCTTGAAAATCACGGAGATGTGCAGGAGCTGGCTATTGATGGTGGAAGAAATAAAGAAGTGGAATGTGTTTTCAAAATGAAAAAAAAAGAACGCATTTTCAACTCACCCATTGACAGAAATGGCGGCAGGACGGTGTTTGTAAGTGGGGTAGAAGGCATCACAGAGGCTCGTCAAAGTAGTGGCCACGTTCGTCGGAGTAGAATACTGGTCAACTTTTTGGCCTCAATTCAATTTTTAACCGAGACAAAAAACCCTTTTTGGAACCCATTCAATTTCACTCGAGACCAAATATTACCATAGTGGCATTTTTGAAATATTGATCAACTTTTTGGTATCGATTTTCGCTTCAGTCTAAATAACTTGTCTTCTTTCCTCATCTAGCTTCCACATTATTATCCTTTCTGATACCTATATATTTGTTAACCATTTTTATTATTTTGTTTTTAGAATCATTTTTGTGCATATTGTTACATTGGTGCTTTCATTGACGACATGGCTGAAAACACCCATCTTAAGGAACTTCAGGCCGAGGTTCTTGGCCATTCCGAGGAACTAAAATTTTAACTACCTAATTCCAAACTCTCAACGTAATCATAAGATAAAAGATGTGATATGTCATCTCGATAAGATTCACAATCCTTTATAGTGTTGTTTCTAATGTTATATCGAATAAACTCTTATTCATCCATGTCTCTAAGCAGCACATCATCGTCTTCACTCATACCAATGATCGCAAAGAAATGTGAAGAGTTGTAACCGAAACCATCAGAACCATTATGATAATCAAGATTCAACAATCTTGATCAAGAACTTTCATCATTGAACGTTTTCTTTAGCCACACCACTAAGTTACCCTCATGATGATAAGAAAAACACAAACAACATTTCAACCCTTCAAAGCGACAATAAGTATGTTCCACTTCTGAGGCACCATCAGGCATAAACAAATACCTACATGTCTTTTTCTTGAGATCATAAGACAATATCCTTAACTCCTTCACTTTAAAGATTGTTCTTGGATCACCACGAAAGAATATGGGACATGCCAACAAACATAAAGTACTACTCACACGTATACCATAAGGAAAAAATAGCGAAAATAGCCTCATATGTTAACACAGTTGTCCAAGCGCCCCCTAAACAGCAAACTTTTATATGTTGTTTCTTATAGTCATTTGTGTGAGTTTCCAAAGACACAATTTGGTAGGTACACTCCTTTTCCTCGTAGCCAAAACCAAACATATATGGACAAATATAATTCGCCTTCAACATGGACTAACAACCTTCACCACTTGAAAGTTGTTTTATAGATTCTTTAACTAAAGTTTGGTCAATCACCTTCTTTGTTGCTTCGTCGAGGGTGGACCCTATTTTCAAGCTTATCCCATATTGGGGGAAGGTTAAAGCCCTTGTTTCCCCCACTAGTTTAGATGTGCGTTGTTGTTCACCTTGGGATCAAAGTCCTCTCCTTCTATCATAACATCATTTACTTGGGTTCTTTTGACGTTATTCATTGTCAGCGAGGAATAGGTAGTTTCAAGCTTGTAATGTAGCATTCCCTGGTCGTTTTCTTATCTTTGTGCATCGTTATTATATCTTTTGACGCAGAGGGAAATTTCATGGCGAGGTGCAGGGTAGATACCACTATTCCTAACAAGTTCAACAAGGGTCTCCCAAGCAATACGTTGTACGATGTATGAGCATCGATAACTAAATAACGGACGAGGATGGTCTTGGTCAGGTCTCTTTCTCCAAATGTTGTATGCAAATTAATGTATTCTCTATTGGCTACTCTTTCTCATGAGAAGCCATAAACAGGTTGTCAACACCCAATTTCGTCCGAATTGTTTTTTTTATTACCTTATTTTTATTATTATTATCATTATTATTATCTTATTTTACTTTGATTTTATTATGTCTATTTATCTTTCTTTTTTTTATTATTTCTTTTTTTCTTTGTTTTCAATTTTTTTCATATTTATTTATTTGGAAAAAAAAGTAAAGAAAAAAAAAAGGTGTGGAGCATTCAATTTTCTGCACATGGTAGATTAGCCATTTCCTCATTTGGTGCCCTACCTCGTACATTGGCTGAACTAATGCAAAAAAGGAAACTGTGCATGGTGACTGACCAGAGATGAATGGATTGATTGAAAAAGTGGCTATGCACATGTTGTTGAGCTTGTTTTATATTTTTTGTCGCACCCCTCAAGTTGATACATACACCACAAGTCTTGTTTTGGACTTTATTGCTTACAAACACCACTGCTCTTCCCTGGCTACTTCTCACACCATCATGTTTACTGACTCCACTCCCCCTGCATGTTTTATTGTCACTTTTGGGCTTGTTTTATATTTTACTTCATGCACCTCCCACGATATTCACGCACCATCATATTTTTGTATTCCACTTTTATTCTCCTTAATATAATTTCATCCTTTTATTTATTTGTTTATTTTATTATTATTTAAAAATAAATAAATATATTTGAAAATTATAAAAATTACAAATATAGAAAAAAATTCAAAAAAAAAGTTTTCCTTCTCTTTATTATGTTTGTCTGATCGCTCGCATTGTGTGACACTTATTTTCTAAAAATACTAAAAATATTTTATTTTCTTTTGGTGTTTGTCCGGCCGTTCACGTCGTGTGACACCATTTCTCAAATAATCTAAAAACAAAAAAATACAAAAAATTTCAAAATACAAAATATCAACATTTTCCAACAAATATCATTTAAGAACTACGTGATATGTGATTCTCCACTGTGAGATAGGTAGGAGCAAGGTCAGTCTTTGTCAGGTTCACCTCCAAAAAAACAAATCATTTTCTTAAATAGTGTTCCAAATATCTTTTAAAGAACTACGTAACCCTGATTTCTCATTTTGAATGAGAATACGTAGGACCAAGGTCAATCTTTGTCAGGCCCAAAAAATTTTAAAAAATATTTTGTTTCTTTTAGTATTTTTGTCTTATTATTTTTGGGGAAAAAATAACATTTTGAAAATCACATCAACTTTGCATAATTAATTAAAGGTACCGTCCTCGGGCGGGCGTTGTAGGGTGCTAACACCTTCCCTATGCGTAACCGACTTCCGGATCCAAAATCTAGTTTTTCTCAGACTTGTCTTATCTTTATGGTTTTTCATAGTTTTCCAGAATAATTATGGTGGCGACTCCAAATCTCTTTTTAAAATTTGTTTTCTTTTTTTGGTTCGCCGTCCCGTCGCGATTCTGGTTGCGACACAGGTTCATTGTAAGGGATCATGGCATCCTCCAAGAGTTGGAGCTTCTTGTACGTCTTTCGATAATGTATGTCTATGAAGCTTCATCGGTCAACCGGAATCTTCTTTACTGTAAAGTTTTCCATTTCTATCGTGATGACCATATGGTCGTCTTGCTCAAGGTCCACTCCCTGGAAATCCGAATTCGTAAAGGTTATAGGGGGCATCATTTTCCTGTAATCCCTGGACACGTCGTGCACTGATTGTACCGCGTAGAGGTGCTTTCTCTTTTCTATGGATGATGAGTCGCCCTTAGCAAATCCCTCTGAAATGGTGTTAATGACTCCCTTTAGCGAAGGCCGTTCGTCGTGCCAGTCTCGCCTTCCCTCGTTCTAACATTGGTGTACCCTGACCCGCTGCTCTTATCTTTTATTAGCTTGCCAAATTGGTCGTCTCTCGTCGCTCCTATCATCATCCTTACAAAATTTTATCCTTTCATTTCTTGTTGATCCTTCATTCTCTCTTTTTATTAAACGCCTGAGATGGCCAACCCTGATAAGTTCCTCTACTTTGTCCTTAAAGGTTGTGTATTTGTCTATGGTGTGCTTGTTATTACGATGGTATCAAAAATATTTATTCATATTTGCATCTAGCAGGCCCTGAAACTTCCTTAGGGGTGGGATGTGATCTGCTTGCAATGCTTCCTCTAAAATTTGTGATCTGGGCGCATTGATAGGAGCATATCTAGTGTATCTAATTTGCTTTGTTTCCCTTGGTCGTGCTTGGACTTGTCACATACCCTTAGAGGCTTGTTGTGGCAACCTATTGATCTCCACCTTCTCCACTACGGTGACTATAATTTTGGCTTACGCCTTATACTTCCTTATGTCCTCCACCCTCATAAACTTGGCGACGCGTTGCCTTAATTCATTCATGTTGGGGGGGGGGGGTTATGCACATCTCATCTACGAATGGGCCTATCTGCAAACTGTTAACCATGTCATGCAGGATTCTCATAGAGTCTAGGTCTTTCACCTTAAGTGTCGCGGTCCTAAAGCGATCGATGTAAGCCTTTAAAGATTCTCCCTCTTCCTATTTTATGTTGAGTAGGGAGATGGAAATGACATCGTGCCAACGAATTGTCTTAAGATACATGGTGAAGGAAGCCATTAATGTATCGAAGTAATCTATAGAGAAGGGGCAGGTTGGCAAACTAGTCTAAGGTTAGTCCCTGCAAGGTTAACGAGAAAGCCTTGAATAAAATGACGTCGTAGGTGGAATATAGGTTGATATGGTTTGTGTACATGAACAAATATTTGTCAAGGTTGGCCGTGCCATCATAGCTTATTGTGGGTGCCTTCCATTGCTTTGGGAGGGGGGTTTTCGTGATCCCATTGAAGAAAGGGTGGCGACGTTTGTTGTGGGTAGCAATGGAGTTGTTGGTTACCCTTTTGGTGGATTGGGTGTGATTATATTCACTTTCCTCTTCGGTATCGTTGATCATGGCTCTTGGGCCTGCATGCCTAGATTTGTTCACTCGTTTTCCTTTAGTGATCTCAACTCTTTTCTTCAACCTTGTGTTTTCCTCCCGTAGCACTTCCATTTCCTCCGCATTCCTCTTCTTGTAATCGACAAACTCTTGTTGCATTTTGGCCTGAGCCTCCAATATGACTGTCAGGTTGACGGAATGGCTGGCTCCCCTAGCTTCTATACCACAGGTACTTCTTTTGGACACCATCTTCAAATCTTCTCAGGTCTTCTATCACAGTTTTCTCTTCACAGGATATTTATCGGCCCCACAATGACGACAATTGTTCTTACAGGGACAATATATACCATATGAAGCTCTTCGTACTATCTTTCAGGTCTCTACAGTCTTCTCTACGAGGGTAGTCTATCTACAACTCTTGGACATGGAGGAGGGTGCTTGCAAAAGACACTTTGATGCTTAAATTAGTCAGAGCTTATAGGTTCTCGAGACAAAATACTAATGTAATAATATGTTTCGTAAAACATGCCTTTTATAATGAGTTTTATGGGCCTTATATGGTTGGGCCTTGATCCAATAGTCCTAATTATCTTCTAATTACAATTAGTTACTTACTTGCAGTTACTTCCTTCATGAATGATTAGCTCTATATTGTCATTGGTGGATCTTAGTTGATTCGTATGGGGCCATGGCCCTCCAAAAAATTTAAATTTTTTTAAAATTATATACAATATATATTTTATTTATGAAAATTAAATTATATATTTTTATTTCTTTTATAAATTATAATATTAATGTTAATAAATAATAAATTATAAAATTAAGCAACAAGGAATA
>Ga0209589_1011477_pt1 | contig 12465 bp, 3 predicted proteins | sample CowpeawhiteBW_FD_187525 | JGI IMG/M metagenome (GOLD analysis project Ga0209589, IMG submission 187525) | Root nodule microbial communities of legume samples collected from California USA - Cow pea white BW (SPAdes) (version 2) | ecosystem: Host-associated > Plants > Roots > Nodule | place: USA...
TAATATTATAGAAAATATAATATATATATATATATATATATATATATATATATATATATATGTATATATAACGATTTAGCTCAAACAGCTAATAGGTTATGAGTTAGAATCGATGATTCAAAAAATCATTCTGAGGAGTCATAAATTGGGCGGAGTGCACCAGAAAATGTGTCTTTTTTACATTTGAGGTATTGATTATTGAATGAGCCATTCTATGGCATAATGCAAATATATACAAAAAGACAAAGACACTTCCTATATTGATGTTTCATGGTGCATGTCGCTCATCCTAATTTTTGTCTGCATTACAACTGATGAACACAAAGTCAATGAGACAAGACAATGCATACCTTTGTCATTGTGTTTTATTTTAGGTCTTTATCATCCCAAAGCCACAATAATCCAAATTAAAGAGTCAAGTTTGATGAAGTTATTTAGGGGATAGAAATACTTTGACATTTTCTTTTTTTTAGAAATGCTAATAAATTATTTTTTTAATAAATATTTTATTAACTAAAGTTTAAAAATTGTAAATTTACAAAGTTAAAACACTGTAATGTTTTTTTTTTTCAATTTAAGTTATCAAATGAATTCGTTTTAATTTTCTATAACTAAAAATATAGCTAAATTTAAATGTTAACACGCGGCAAGATTGATAAGGTAATAACTTTAAGAAAAGGTTGATAAGGTAATAACTTTAAGAAAAGGAATGATATTTTAATTACTAAATTTTTATAATTTTTTTATATAATAATATGAATTGTCATTTTTTAAGTGATTTTAAAATATTGAAAATGAAAAAATGGAAAATTACTTAAAAAATAACACCTAAAATTATAAGAAAAAATTGTTAAAATTTAATAATAAAAAAATCATTATCATTTTTGATAAATTGGTCAAATTCCAAAAGTAACCCATCGTAAGCCATCCCATCAATAAATAACCTCTGCAATTTATTTTTCAATCCATAACTAGTTGACTATTTGTTAAATAATACAAATTTAATTTAAAAAAACACCCTTTTCAAATATAAAGAAATAATTAATGTAAGATTACCTACTATTATAATTTTTGTATAATTGTAATAACTATCAGTGAAACTAAGTTATAAGAGTGATTGACTCTGCATTTTCATAAATAGGTGGATCACATAAGTAAATATCAAATATTAATATTTTAAGTAGGCTCATAGACGTAATAAAAGATATATAGAAAATACGTGGTATATATAAAGTTAAAATGGTTATGGAAGTCTGAAAACATCATGTATTTATATTATCTCTTGTTCCTGTCTCAATACATAATTGTTATAATCTCAAACTATAACATAAAAAATAAGGATAAATTAATAATACAAAAGTTTTATCATAACAATGAAAAATTAAGTGAAGTAATTTTTTTTAACTTTTTTATAAAATTAAAAATACTAACATGAATATGGTTGTAGTTTTAGTGAGTATGACATTACAAAATAATGTTTTAAACTAAGTTATAGCATGAATATGACATTGATTTTTAAAACATTACAAAGTAATTCATAAAAGCTTTATCATAGCAATTAAAAATTAAGTAAAGTAATGTTTCTTTTACTCTTATTACAAAGTTAAATACTAACATGACCTATCTTAAATTTATTTCTTCTTAATTTTTAATTTGTCTATTTTTAAAATACGTGTATTAATTATGATAACGGTAAATTAACATCTAACTTCAGTTTGTAAGTTTTTAAAATAACTCCTTTCACTTAATATAATGAGTACAGTGCAAAATTTGTAACATCTTACAAACTAAAAATATTAATTGTCTAGAGTGTTTCAAAAGATGAAAAGTTGTCTACATACATTCATCCAAAAATCTAGAAATTTAAAATATATACTTCCAATTATATTTCTCTCATCCACTACCATATTATTTTATATTTATTAGTGTTACATGTTGAAAAAATAATAATAATACTTTAGGTATTAATATTAATATTAATAATTTAATATAATTAATATTAATTAAAATTTTTTACGATGATAAAAAATAATAAAATCATAGTTATAAAAATAAATATAAATAAAGCTTATAAAATTAAATATTAAATATATTTTTATTCCTTAAATTTCAATAAAAGTTAGAATTAGTTTCTTTTCAAAATTTTGGTCCAATTTAATTTTTTAAGTTCAGAAATGTGTGACCCTCTTAACAAAATTTTGTTAACTTTATTTAACATTTTAAATGTGTTTCATAATAACATTTTAGTTTTTTATATCATTTAACACATTTTTGTCTCAATATTAACTGAAAAATCCATATAAAATGTTAAATAAACTTTGTTAAATGAATGAAATATACACATTTTTAAAAATTGAGATTATTTTAGTATAAAGTTGTGAAGATGAACTAATACTAATTTTCATTAAAAGTTGAAAAAAAAAATATATTTAATCCAAAATTATCAATAATTTTTATAATTTTTTACTTATTTTTAGGTAGTTTTTTAATTAAAAAAAATTAATTCAAAAAAATAGTTAAATTTGAAACAAACAGTTCAATTAAGGACATATTAATAAAATATTTATTTTAATTCAAAAAATATTGAAAAGATAAAATTAAAAATATATAATAATATAGATAATCCTCTCTTACTAATAATAATTCCGGTACTTGGAGTTAATATTAATAATACTACTGATAATAACACTAGTTCCAGCGCCTATCATATTAGTATTAATAATACTATCACAGGTACAATACTTAAAGCAGTTATAAATGTGTTGGCTGCGACACTCTGTACATGCTCTGCAAAGGTGTTCTTTCCAAACCATTAACTTTTATTTCTTTTCATTAAAAGTGAGTTTTTTTTTTGTCTATACTAAAATGTAAAACACAGTTTTTTTTTTTTTAATATCTTTCCTTTATGTAATCTCAACATTTATCTACAAATTTAATTGCTTATAAAATGATTAGACATTTAATATGAATATGTATGATATTTTTATGATGCAGATCTGACATGCAGCTTAACCTAATGCACAATCCCTGTGGGATTCTGGTGTTGGGAAACAAGTAATGAACGGTGAAGCTTTGTCCCAAAGTGCCCTTAATTGTAGGTCACCACTGTACCTATTCACAGATCATCATCTCGTTATATATTTTTCCTTTACTACTTCATAAAAAATAAAATAAATGAAAACAGAATTGTGTTGAATAAAAATATAAGGATAATATAGAATCCCGTGAAATTGGCGAGCATCCGTACAGGGGAATGGGAAACAAATTCACTGAAATTACTCTGAAATTAAATTAACGAGTTTAGCCCAGGTTGTTGAATAATGTGAATAAAAGTGAAAACATGACACTGCACTGCACTGCACTCTATACTTAGGCACACCAAGAAATTACTTAATCAGAAACAAGATGACGTCACGCCTATAAACAAGGGAAACAAAAGCAACATTAAAAGCTGTTACACTTACCCTTGCCCCATCTTTTGCTTCAACCAGTTAAAAATTTTATTCCCCTTCTTGTCCTTCTTCTTTCTGGAACTGAATTTGATTATTAAGCAATGATTTACAGGAAACGAAGAGGGTAAAATGGGTATATCGGCGGAAGAGAGTTAGAGTTGTGTTTATCGTCAAACTCGTGAAGAAGTGACACCAGACGATAACAGAGAAGGTCCACCAACTCAGCCGGTGACGGAGTTTCGTGCACGTCCAATTCAATTCCGCCACGTCACCAACTCTTCCTCTGCTCTCTACCACGTGTCGACGGTCACCGTCAACTCACTCTCTTCCGTCAACCAAACCCCAAAAAAGGTTCCAAACCAAATTTCACCCGAATTTCTTTTAAATAAATGAAAATAAAAACGAACAAGGCACGAAAAGGCGTCGATATATTCTCGCCGGCCAAAATTCAATTAAATTAAAATAAATTAAAACCCTAGCTACGGTTTTTTTTTTTTTCTCTTTCTCCGTCTCTTTCTAACTTCGCTTTCTCTCTCTACGGTAGATCGGCGGCGAGGAGGATATGGACGACGAGGAAGAGATCCAGTCGCATCCGTCGCCGGCGAGCGGATCCCCGGTGTCTTCTCCGCGGGCGAACGGACGGATAACGGTAACGGTCGCGGCGCCAGCGCCGGCAAACAGTTTGGCATTAGCGCTTCCAATTCAGCAGCCGGTGAAGGGGAACGGTGGCGGAGGAGGAGGCGGCGGTGGAGGGAGGGAGGATTGCTGGAGCGAAGGCGCGACGGCGGTACTGATCGACGCGTGGGGAGAGAGGTATCTGGAACTGAGCAGAGGAAATCTGAAACAGAAGCACTGGAAGGAGGTGGCGGATATCGTGAGCGGCAGAGAGGATTACACGAAGGCGCCGAAGACAGATATTCAGTGCAAAAACCGGATCGACACCGTAAAGAAGAAGTACAAATCGGAGAAGGCTAAGATCGCCGCCGGCGCCACCAGCAAGTGGCCGTTCTTCGACCGTTTGGACAAATTAATCGGTCCGAGCGCCAAGATCCCCGGCGCCGGAGGCTCCTCCGGTGCCGTCGGCACCAGCGCTGCCGGCAACAGTATTTTACAGTCGCAGAAAGTGCCGTTAGGGATTCCGGTCGGCGTTCGCGACGTCGTGAATCAGTATCACCGTCCTCAAAGGCCGGCGCAGCAACAACAACCGCAGCCGGTTCCGTTGAAGAACCAGAAGATTCAGTTCCGGCGCCGCGGTCCGCCGTTGGAATCAGATTCGGACGAGCGTGGCGCGTCGTCGCCAGCTTCGAGCGACAGTTTCCCCCCGGAGAGTTTCGAGCGGAAGAGGCCGCGGGTGATGAGTTCGAACGCAGGGAAAGGAAGCGAAGGAAGACGGAGGGCGAAGGGTTGGGGAAGCGCGGTGAGGGAACTGACGCAGGCGATTCTGAAATTTGGCGAGGCTTATGAACACGCGGAGAGCTCGAAGCTGCAGCAGGTGGTGGAGATGGAGAAGCAGAGGATGAAGTTCGCGAAGGATTTGGAGTTGCAGAGGATGCAGTTTTTCATGAAGACACAACTGGAGATTTCGCAACTCAAGCTTGGAAGAAAAGGTGCTAACCCTAGCAACAATCACCATAGCACCACCACCATCAATAACAATAACAACAATCATAACAATAATAGTGATAGTGAGTGAATGTGAGAATGAGTGAGGGATAATTAGGTTAAGCTTAAAGTTAAGGTTAAGGTTAGAATTGAATTGCATTAGCCTGTGGTGTATGAGTTTAGTTTTTATTATTATTTATCCCTTAATTGTTACAGTTAACTTAAGCGGATTGCTGCACCCTAAAACAGAGCAAGAAAAATTGCAGGAGTATGTGCTGAGTAGTGAATAATCTAATAATCTCTTTGCAGCAGGATGTATCAGTTCTCATAATGTGTAACACCGTTCTGGGTTATATTAGTATCAGGCATCATATCATCATTCATTATTCGTAGTTCTAGCATCAACTATTGTTTGTACATACTGGATATGCAACCTCATGGATACCAATTTAGTGCATTTTTAATTTCCTGCAATAGCTTGAACTTTATTATTAGATGAATTCCTGAGCTGTTTCTGTTCTTCCCTGGAGACACTGATATATCTATTAGGTTGATCGATCACCATCTGAAGAGACGTTTCTTTAAAAAGTCTATAGCACACAGACATTATCTGCCTTATCAAATGAGTGCACAGCAGACATCTTTTACAATGATGGAGTTTGTCTAATTTAAAGTGAGACACCACTTTAAAATGCACTTTATAAAAACATAAAGTTCGAATTGTTTAAGATATAGTAAATAAATGAAGTTGTTAAGATGTGAGTTATAAAACAATTTCTATTGATACTTTTTTTGTAAACAAAAGGTTATAAATTTACTCGAGTTCAAATCCCTTTTCTTCAATTTATTTTGTTGTTGAAACTGTGTTGCTCCTATACACAGTGCATTGAAGAAGTGATTATGGTCTCAGACATGACCTTGAAATTCAACACGGCACTAACAGATTCTTACAACTTAAGTCTTACAATCATATCATATCAGTTCCTCGAAGTGCCCAGTATATTATATTTAACCATAAGTGCTTATATCTAGAGAAATGCTGAATGTTAGGTAGATCGAAATTGTACTACTGAATCGGTCTGCAATCAATTGACTAAAAAATAAGTAAAAAAAAATGTTCAAATGACTCGAGTTCAAATAATGATATCATTAAAGCTCATATTTAAAGCATTGGATTCTGGTGGGTTCATAAGACCAACAAACAAAAAAGATAACATGTTTGGTGAAGTTTTAGTTGTTTTCCATTGCTATTTACAGAACAAAATGTAGGCACTGATTGCCACTTCCCTCGTATATTAAAAATAGAGAGAGAGAGAGAGAGAGAGGTACTTGATAGAGTCTATATTTAAGATTGATTTCCTCTCTGACAGCATTTCTGCATACTGGTTTTTGATTACCTTGGCTGAGAGTGTATGGTTTTTGATTGAGTAGATAAATTCAAATAACTTGTCTTGGTCAAGTACTTTGTTGTATAAAATCCTTCAAGTCTTTATCAATGATGCAAGTTTCAATATCTGTCTCCAAATAAAGTACATCTTCGTATCTATCCGCATATAAGGAACACAGATAACTTAACAACATCAAATTAAATTATGCACTTCCTTTATATTCTTCTTTGATCTTTGAAAATTGGAGTCAATTTTAAAAGTTTCAACTTTTATGTTACTAAAGTAAAACTGTATTTCTAATTGAAAAAAAAAAATTCTTTTCTCACACCTCAAATTAAAAGAGAAGTGTCTTTTAGTTTGACTACTAAATTTTAATAACTTTCTCTTATCATTTTTAAATAGTTTTAAAATATTAAAAATAAAAAAACAAAAGAACAAAAACTACTTGAAAGATGTACCTTAAAATTATAAGAAAAAATTGTCAAAATTTAATAATAAAAAATATTTTTCCTTATTATTGAAATAGCAAGTCACATAATTTGTAGCACAGTGCTCATGACAAAGTGAGCAACTTGATACGCCACAATCTGGATCCAAATAAATTTCATTCCAAGCTCTCAACTTTATTGAGATAATATCCTTACAGTTAATTAATTATTATATTTAATACATTATTCATTTGAAAATTAAAATCACCTCAAAAAGAAAATAAGATAACTAAAACTTTACTATTATTTTTTTTTATAAAAATCAAAGTCGGTTTATTTTGCTTCGTTAAAAACAATATTTAAGATCAGATGGCACAAGCATCTTATTGATAGAATTGGTACGTTACTTTTTTTAGCATTTAGCGTGATTATATATCTTCTAATACTTTAATAGGACAAAATTGATATAATTTACAAAGTTTTTTAGAACTTAATATAGTTATATATTTAAAATCGAACGAAAAAAAAATAATACTGATTTAAACTGAAATAGGAGCCCATTTAGAAAGAATAATACTTCAATATTATCTGTATTGATAGGATAAAACGCATATAGAACAACCTAAGTCTTATATTTCATCCTCAACCTATTGATTTCTAAAATTTATAATGGTTCCAGTTTTACTCCCTCAAATTTAAAAAATAAATATTTTAATTCCCAAACATTAAATTTGAAAATTTTTTTAAAAAAAGTTTTAAAGCTGTAGGATTCAAAATTTAAAGTTTTGGATTCAAGTTTTAGGGTTTAAAACTGCTTAAATTTTGAATTTAACGTTTATAAACTACAATTTAAAAAAAAATGCGAGACTAACAAAGTCATTTTCAATTTTAGAGAAAAAAAAAAGAGAACTACCTTAAATTTCAAAGATAAAAACATAATTAAACATTATCTACTTATCAGGTTTTATTTTAATGAGAAACACATTACATATCAATATTAAATATCCTAACATAAAGGCCAATTATTATGACTATTGTGAAGAAACCAAAACAGTCACAAACATTCATGTGAGGTTTAACTAGTAAATTAGTTAATTTTTTGTAGATCTTTTATGTATTTTGGTTTTTATAATTGTTTTTTATTTTTATAAGAGATTCAATATAATTTTTTGTTAAATTGACGGTAACATCATTTAAAAATATAATCATTTAAAAATAAAAATTTAGATTTGTCATGTTATTTTCTATTTTATAATATTTGATTTTGATAGTGACCCTTTTAATTAAAATTGATTCAGATTTTGATATATGATACTTCGGAAAAATCTTATTTATCAATTTGTTGAGAGAATCATATTGAGTTTTTTTATTTCTTTTACAAAAAATAAAAGCTTGGTTGAGTCCTTTTAAAAAAAGAAAAATTTAATTGAATAAATAAAAAAAATTAAAATAAATCAAAATTCTAAATATACAAAATAAATTACTAATTAAACTTTTTTCTAAAATATAATTAACAACACCGATTGTGAATGAAAATTCATTTTAATAGATTTTCATCATTGAATTAGCAATCCATCTATAACATTAAAATAAGTTTTAATTTCCATAAGTTATGACGAGAAGGTAAAAGTGCAAGAGTTTGAATTCTGAAATAATGGTTATGTGTAAATTTTTTATTTTTGAAAATTATTGAAATTAGTAGTTTTGAGAGAGAAGTGAGTAATATATTTTCCAAAAATGTTATGAGTTTGAGTTTATTAGTGAAGAAAAATGGTGGTCCCAAATAGGAAAGTAGTTACTATTGGTGGAATAACACCATCACTATCACACTCTTCTTTTCCTTTTTTTCTACCCAATACTTCTGCTTAATTAATTTCTTCTTCTATAAAACCTACTTCCATACAATTATAAAAACTATTAATGAAGATTAATTATTAATAATAATAAGCTGTACTTAATTTCCAAAAAAAGTTAAAATATGTAATATGTTGATTTTTAAAATAAGAAGAGTTTTTTAAAATAATAAATAAAGATAAAAGTAGAAATATGAATTATAAATATAAAAAATATATCTCTTTATATATTGTTACATATAACTATTTATTAGAATGAAACCGTGAGAATATTTTTCAGATGATTTTCTAAAAAAATTGATGAAGACTTTTTTTTATCAGTAACTTATTTATTTGATAATTTGAATATAAAATTACTAAAGATAGGAAAAAACAGACCCATTAACACTGTCATTAATTTCAGATTCCTATTTATTTTTCAAATTAAAAAAAAAAATTCTTATCGCAAATATGTTTTTGGGGAGGTTTAGTCGATAAATTTTTTTAATTTTAACAAAGATTAATATGCAGTAATATTAACACGATAAAGATAGTTAGAAAATAACTTCATTATCATAATAACCTAAGTAAAAAACACGTGTTTCTGTATAGAGAATGACAAGAAAAAAAAACTAGTAAAATAGAATAAGTTATATACTATTTCTTTATTTACATTGCACATATAAACTAATTTTAATTCACTAAAAATTTTGTTTTATTTTGATTTTCTTTTCTTTTGAAAAAGCAACTAAATTTGAAATAATAGTATTCTTAAACGACTTCAAGAGAAACAAAATTAAATACCTTTCATAGGCAAATAAACTTTATGCAATATAAGAAGTATCTTTTATCTTAATTGTTTTGAAATATAAATATTTTGTTTATTTCTCACTCTAAAATAAAGTTTCCTCCTGATCTTGTTAAAAGTAAAATTTGTCTTATCTCTAATCGATGTGAAACTTCCAATAGATCTTATTTTTTAAAAATGTTTGAAGATCAAATAAAGAAGATTCATTTAAATCGTTATACCTTAACTTGTATACCAAAAGAAAATACAAAAAATAAATAAATTTTATATGATTTATATATTTCTTTTAACTCACTTTTATACTGTCTAAATATATTTTTCTTGAACTTTGTCTATTACTCAATTTTCTTTCATTCACATTGATCCTTTGTATTCATCTTCCTCATTCTTGTTTTGTTTTATATAGTAAATTGTTCCCTTCTACCTTGTATCTTGTAATAGTAACAAATGAATGACAAGTATTGGTGATGGAATCCCCACATGGTGGCTTCTAGGGTTTGTGATTTACAATTATTGGGTACCTTTCATTCAACTTCAACTTTCCTATGAAATTTATGATTTCAATTTGGTGACAAAAATTAAGATGAAACTCGTTGCCTTGTGATTGGGGACACAAATTCGTTACAAAACCAAATCAATAAGACAAAATTACATGCCACTTATTCTCCAATCCACAATTTCGGTTTTCAATTTTCAATTTCCCAATTTTCTTTAGAGATAAGTGTTGCTTAAGAAATGTCCCTTTCTCAATTCAATCTTCAAATACAAGTAATTTTTTTTTAGTATAATGTTTTTTTTTCCACCATACCACAAACTTATAACACACATCATTTCGAAATTATACACATCAAATCAAACACTTTGACCATAATTTGAAACCAAGAAATTATTAAGTCATGCTTAATGTTTCAACCGTGATTTACGTACACGATTCATTATAATGAATGTTAGACATAGTTTTAATTATTTGATAATTAACATGAAAAATGTGATGAGTTAACAAATTTCAAATATGCAATATGCAAGCTCACCAATGGTGGGTTCGAATGGAAATTATAATAAGTCATTAATAATATATTTTTTTTCTTTTCAACTACTTTTTTAGGCCCTCAAAATACGACTTTGGTTTATTACGATTTTTATTATTATTTACAGGCTGGTTTGGTTATGTTATTTGACAAATCAATAAATTATTTTTAAATTTAAGTGAAAAATTGAAAAGTTTTTTAATTTAAAGCTGATTTTTGTTGCAAAGTATTTAAATTTAAATAGTAAAAGTACTATTTTAATGTTCACGTATATGGTTGGACCAGAAGAGAAGAAGAGAATGTGAAATGGAAAATACCAGTAAATTTTGAAAACGACAAAATTATCAAATAGTTAGGAAACACTAGGGATGTCAAAAAAATCCGTACCTACGGGTATCCGTGGATAAAACCCGCAACAGGTAGGAAATGGATATTAAAGATGGATACCCGTTATCCGCGGGTATGAGTATTTTTGATACCCGCATGTTAACGGGGCGGGTACGGGTATCATAGTATCCTTACCCGTGGATACCCGTACCCGCTAAACTTTACCTTATATATATATATATATATATATATATTAGTAAACAACATTATGAGTCTTCATCCAATAATGGTGGTCAGATTCTTACCCCATAAATGAGTAAATTACTTCCATATATTGTGGAGGTATTGATGTGTTATGGACCAACATGGAAGGTAATAAAATTAACATTTTTACTTAGATATTTTAATTACGTGATTGTTAGAAATTTTTACTGAACTTCTTATGTTTTAAGGCTCTTCTAGATTAAAATTGGACAACATGAAACTTTATACAATGTTACAAGAGGTGGACATTGATGAAGTTAGTAATTTCTTTAATATTTTATTCAAAAATAAACTACAATATAAATTGGTAGTGATTTTTTATTTGTTTGTTTTTCAAGAATCAATCGGAAAAATGGGACTTGTTGATCTAAGCACTAATTATGGTTAAATATTTATTTTTTAAAATATTTTTGTAAATACCGCGGATACCCGTGGATACCCGCGGATACGAAAAAAATAGACAGGTACCCGCATAACGGATACCCGACGGATATGGATATAAGTATGGGACAAATATTTATACAGCGGGTAGGGTACGGGGGAGCTACTACCCGTACCATATTCGCCCCGTTGACATCCCTAGAAAACACACTTGATTTGATTGGTGGAATAAAAAAATGTTTCTTTCTTTGATTGTTTCTGCGAGTTAATCTCAAATAAAAAGATTAATTACGCGTATTAGAAAAAGACCCTGCTGATTATTTTACACTTCAATGAATATTATAAATTATAAATATTATTTTTTTAATAAGCATATTGACTCAGTAGGGATAATAAGTTTTCTCCAAACTTAATTTACTTCGCTAACAAACATTTAATCTCAATTTAAATATAACTGTACAATGAGTGTTCGTAATTATTATTATTATTATTATGTTGTAAAGACTTTGAAGCAATACAATACAACAGTGTATGTACACTAGTGTTGACCACGGATTAATAAAAAATGACGAAAATGTCCCTTTTGTCCAATACAATAGATGCGTCAATTTCAAATACCCCAATCATAGACACAATAAAGTAATCAAAGGGTGAAAATGAAACACTGCATGCCACGAAATTTGAAAAACCATTATAATTGTATTTATTATAAGTCAGTGAATGACAAAAAAACATGGGAAATGAAACCTGGTTAATGTTTTTCTTGCCCAATGATTCGGTTTTTAAATTTTTAATTTTTAATTTTTGGGTACAATCACGTTTTGAAAGTTAACCACCATTTGTTGAATGAAGAACAATTTATCTGAAAGTAAAAGGTTCGGTCACGTTGGAGTCTGCCGCAGTCAATCATCACCGTTATTAACCACTGCGCAGTGTTTTTTTTTTTTTTTTTTTT
>Ga0209589_1011484_pt1 | contig 12460 bp, 13 predicted proteins | sample CowpeawhiteBW_FD_187525 | JGI IMG/M metagenome (GOLD analysis project Ga0209589, IMG submission 187525) | Root nodule microbial communities of legume samples collected from California USA - Cow pea white BW (SPAdes) (version 2) | ecosystem: Host-associated > Plants > Roots > Nodule | place: USA...
CAATTTCGTCCTTTCCTATTTGAGACCAAATTAGTAAATAAGCTTAATTATAACTTATATAAACATGTTAAAATAATTGTTTTGAATTTATACATCAAATCACTACACCTAAATATTCAAATTATTTTATTTTTTACAAGTGTAAAAAATTTCATGTATAAAAAATTACAAAGGTTAAAATGTAAAAAATAAAATAATTTAAGTATTTAGGTGAAATGATTTGATGTATATATTAGAAAAAGTTATTGTAACATGTATATATAGGTTGTAATTAAGCTTATTTATTAATTTGGTCTCAAATGGAAGATGACGAAATTGGATGATTTTAAAAAATTGGGGTATTAAATTGAACCAAAAATTTAAATTGGGGTACTAAATTGAAAACAACTATTACACGAACACGGTGTTAACTCCAACTTAACGGAGAGGACCAAATTGAATCTCTTTAGAAAATTGGGGTACCAAATTGAACATTCATAAAGTTCGGGTACCAAATTGAACTTTCCGAAAAAGTTTGGGTACCAAATGTGTATTTATACCTAAAAATATATATATAAACACCAAACTATGGTCTTCCCCCATTTAAAACTTCAGAAATTTTTGCATCTAATGAAACTTTCTTTTGCATAATCTATGGAGCTTCCATCATTAGCGATGATTGCTACATTTTGATGACTACCAAGACATGGTGGCAAGGGAACGCTATTAGTGTTAACAATCCCTCTTCTATCACCATTAACAAAATAATGTGCCTTATTCTATGTCTTAACATGTTCATGATAATTGGGTTTCTTGCACTCCTAAACAAGAAGACCAAACTTGTTTGCACTGTCATACAAGTAAACTTTGATGTTCGTAACTCCTCCACATGCATTAACATTCTTTTGTCTTCGTCCACACGATGGAACCCTAAGACTTAAAGTCGATCGTGTGAAGAAAATCGGTTTCAGTTTTGTATATCTGTAGGCATAGGCTTTCCCTATCTAAACATGTCTTTTGTCATGGAGTAAGAACATTACCATGCTGACCTTGTGGTCTTTGTAAGCAAGTCTTGTTAACACGAGGTTGCAAGTTGACCCTTCAACGGTGTATGAAACTTCTTCCTTCTCGAAGAATGATTCATCATCCCACTTGTGAATCATAGATGTGGTCATGTTGATGGTTCATATGTTCTCAGTTGAAGATGGGATGGAAATGGAAGACTAACTCTATGACACTAAAAATAAGAAACGTTGTTGGTTCTCATCTTTTTGTGTGTAAAATAGATGCAAGACAATACAAAATGATGGATAGGATAAGTTGAAGAGTGTAATGTGAAGTTAGTTATTCAAAACACTAATAACAAGAACTAAACTAACAAGGTATACATTGTGTGCTTTGATGAGCATGGCTGGGATGTTCACATGCCAAAATTGTAAATACACTGTTTATAGAATCATATTTTTGCTCTCACTATAAGGGAAGCATTATTTGTAAACACCCATTTAATTAATAATGCTAATTAAAGGAAATGTCATACTGGATAATATCGGAAACAAAGGTCTGGGGTATAGACACTACTCCTAACATTTAACCAAGAGAAATCTGAAGAGAAATTTAGGCACACCAAGACGCCAGTGGCCAAAGTGGAGTAAGAGTCTACAGTATTCAAAATAATTGCCCAAGGGGCAAACAAGTACATGGGCTACAGCCCTAAAAGAAACTTGGACGACATAATCCAACCCAAAGCTAAGTAGTGGAGTCTTCATTATCTTATTGACCACGAGAAGTTTTCACATCTGCTCACATCAATAAATTGATGATCATCGCGAAAAGAGAACACCACACATGCAGAACATACAACAAGCAGAAAGGGTAAGCTAGAGTGAAAAACGATTTTTATCATACCAATGCATATAACTTTCATAGCCAAAGATACCAATATCAACCAATCATGTTATGACATGCAACCAATACACTAAGACTCAAGACACGACTCATTTGGATACATATAATTAGTCAGATTCAATGGATGTTGGCGCTTGTGGTGGATTTCCCTGCTCTACAGAGCGCTTGTGGTGGATTTCCTTGCTCTATTGATTCTACACCCTTTGGTGAGTCCACTGATCGATCTTTGCTGCACGAGTGTCTACTCGCTCCTCCGACTACATGCCACCACCTAATAGTCCACACGCGGGAATAAATTTGCCACGGCCTCACACCACGACACCAAGTGGAGTTCCCCAAAACGAACAAGAGTCTGTAGTTGTTCCTAGACTACGTAACAAACTTTATCAAATGCACTGAAGAAGGCAATCATCCGAAACTCCGCCGTACAAGCCACTATCTCGCACACTCCACTGGACTTCCTAAAGCACCAGGCTACAACCTAGAGTGGCCATGTGTTACCCCTATACACGATACACTAGTAACTGGGCCCCCAGTCAAAGCATTGCATCATGAACATCACCTAAAGCTATGTAGAAATCCTCCTCGCGTACCAACTTTGCACCAAAACCGCCTAGCACGCCTCTCGCATCGCTAGGCGAAACTTGGTTCCAGACCGCCTGGCGGGCATCTTACACCGTCAGGCGCAACACGCCATACGAAAGCCTTGTCGTACCTCAAGCCGCTAGTCGCCATACGTTCTCTAGAGCCTCTACCAGATCTTTTTCGCTTGGCGGGATCACATTTTCTGCCAAGTGCCATGCGTTCCAAGCTTCTCTGGTTTTCCCTGATCATGTAGCAGCACACCCCAAGCCGCTAGGCGCCACACAAGTAACATCACTACTACTGGTTTTTGGCACTTTGAAGCAAGTTCTAAAGAACCCCAAGCATTATACATACAATCCATAACATGAAATATGTTTGTCCAGTCATAATCACATGACTGGATCATAGTCCAACACAATCCTGAATAACTAAACAATATACAAAAACAGGAAGAATACATAACCATTGCCCCAAAATATTGCACGGGCAATAAAACAGTAATAATGATAATAAAAAAAACAATAACAATAACAATAAAAATAATTATAAAATGACACAATACAAATAAAAATAATAATAATGAAAATAATACTAAAATAAAATGAAACAATCATAGTAAAACAATAATACTAATAAAATAAAATAATAAGACAAAACAATCATAATAAAATAATAAAAATAAAAATAAGACAATAATAAGAAATAATAATGATAATAAAATCATAAATAAACAAAACAATGATAATAATAAAAATAATAATAAAATAATAGTAAAATAAAATAAATAAAATAAAATAATGATAATAATAATAATAAAGATAAAGATAATTATTAAATAAAATAAAATGAAAATAATGATAATAGTAATAGTAAAAATAATAATAAAATAATAATAATGATATAAATAATAATAATTATTATTATTATTATTATACTAATAATAGTAATAAAACGAAATTTTGAAAATAAAAATAATAATAATGAAAATAATAAAATAAAATGAAACAATTAACAATAAAACAGTAATACTGATAAAATAATAATAATAATAATAATAATAATAATAATATAATACTAATAATTACAAAATAAAAAAATAATAAAAAAATAATAATAATGATAATAAAATATTCAATAAAACAATAAAACAAGATAATGATAATAATAAAAATAGTAATAAAATAATAGTAAAATAAAATAAATATAATAATAATAATAAAGATAATTATAAAATAAAATAAAATGGGAATAATAGTAATAATAATAATAAAAATAAAAATAGTAATAGTAATAAAAATAATAATAATACTAATATAAATAATAATATTTATTATTATAATAATAATAATAAAAAAAAATTTTAAAAATAAAAATAATGATAAAAATGACGAAAATCATAAAATAAAATGAAGAAATAATAATGAAACAGTAATATTAATAAAATAAAATAATAATAATGATAAAATAAAATAAAACAATAATAATAAAATAATGATAATGATAATAAAATATCAATAAAACAAAACAATGATAATAAAAACAAGCTAATAAAATAATAGTAAAATAAAATAAAATAATAAGACTAATAATATAATTATAAAATAAAATGAAATGAAATTAATAATAATAATAATAATATAAAATAAAAATGATAATAATTGTAATAATAATAGTAAAATAAAATAATAATAATAATAATAATAAAAATAAAAATAAAAATAAAAATAAAAATAACAGTAATAATAATAGAAATAATAATTATTATTATAATTATAATTATAATAAAATAATAATAATAAGGGTAATAATAATAATAATGGTAAAAATAAATAAAACTAATAATAAGTGTTCCTGCAGAGAACAAACAAGATATGTTAGACATAAGTATTACCTTAACCTGGTCCGCCATCTCCTCAATAGGCTTCTTCCCGGTTGATATATATCGCTTATGGGTATCTCGGAGTGGTCGGTTTGGACCTGGGAGGGGTTCCCTGCAGAAGGGACTCTGAAGCTCAATTCAGCGAAATCTCTCAAAAAGTCAAATCTGATGATTAGGAAAGTAATGAATGCGTACCTTTAATTCGTGGGGTCCATGCATATTTATAGATTATTAATTATGTCTGGCCACGTCATGGGTTGGGCCCTTGTTTGGGCTGTAGGTGGGCCTGGGCCCTAGCCTAGGCCCTTAGTTCGATTATTATGGGCCGGGTGAATCTTATTGAAACTTTCTGTTTTTGCTAAGTCCTTGGTTGTTTTCGTGGAGTTATCGGCCTAAGCCGGTTACCCTTTAGCGGCTTAGGCCGCTATTGTTGTTTTGGTTTGTTTGATCAATGTCGCTTCTTAGTGGTTTAGTTCGGGTACCCTAGCATGTATATGGTGACTGTTATTATTCGGCTGGGCCGACTAGGTGTGGTACACAAGTCCCCCAGCCTTTGTCGATATAGTTATGTCGGTAAAGGATGACAAATGTTTGTTGTTATTCGGCTAGGCTGACTAGGTGTGGTACACCAATCCCCCAGCCTTTAAATGTGATGAATAGTGTTAAGGCTAAAGACAAGAAAAGGTTTGTAGCAGGTGAAGGGGTGTTAGAGGTCAATCAAAAAGGGTTTTTGCGTCGTCGTTCCTAATACTGATGACCTTTGGTGTGCCTTGGTCGATTGGTATGGGTTGTGACTTTTGGCGGGAAGAAGTTTTGTCGTTTGGAATTCATGCTTATAAATGTGGATTTCGTGAAGGGTTTGCTTTTGTTGGCTCATTTGTGAGGATTTCATAATTAGAGACTTGCGTGGATTAGAACTGTCCGACTAGTTCCTTGTTTCTGCCGACATCTTTAAAAAAAAAAAGGTATGTCTAGTAGTAATGATACTGTGTCATTGTCTTCTTCAAGTAGTGGGAGTGTGCAGTCTAGGGGGAGTGTAGGTAGGCGTCTTGAGGAGGAGAGTACTAGGCCGGTAGCTGTGGTGGGGAGGATCCCGATGGAGACAGTGACCGAGATGAGGGAAGATCCACCCGAAGAGATAGTAGAGAGTAATTGGCCGGCTAAGGCCGGTTATGAGTGGGTAGCGGATGATGTTCGTAACCAGTCATTGTTCCGGTGGTCTCACCTGCTAAATTCGTGGTTGAACTGTACCCCCGTTATCGTGAAGGGTGTGGACCATGGTATCGTGTCGTTGGAACGGGTGAGCGCTATTGAGCACGTCTGTCATGGCCAAGAAGGAGCTGCCGAAAAATTCTTTTACATGTATCTGTGCCATTTTTCTTAGTTACATGTAAGGTTGCCGCTAGATGACTTTACCATGGGGGTGCTTCGTCAGCTAAACATGGCGCCTACTCAGCTACATCCGAATAGTTGGGCCTACTTGCAGGCCTTTCGTGTTTTGTGCCAATCACTGTACCTACGGCCTTCTCCTCATGTGTGTTTATATTTTTATGACACGAGACCCCGACAACCGACTACCTGGCTGTCCTTGGTGAGCAGACCGAGCATTAGCAGACTGGACGCGTTTTCATAGTCATTCAAGCACTTTAAGGATGACTATTTCAAAGTTGTGGTGAAGGAGGGGGGCAAGTCGCATTTTCTTAATGCAGATGGGAGTACAAAATTCCCTTTTAGTTGGATGGGTAGTCCTTCTCGGTATAAGGATATGAGTACCGATGAGTTGTCGGCGGCAGATAGGGAGGTGGTGGAGGTGCTGATGAAGTTTACTAATAAACTGCCCACTAAGGGCTTATTTAGGATTTATAATTCGGTTCATCCGATTATTGATATTGAAGGTATCTATTTATGACTTAAACTGTCTTGATGTTTCTAAGTTAAACTAACCGGGACTTGGTGTATTTGTGCATGACATATGGCTCAAGTTGGAAAGAAGAACTTGACTCCTTTTCAAGCACTAAGGAAGGAGAAGACCGTGAAGCCGAAAGCAGCTGGGAATACTTAGGTCCCAAATTTACAAGATTCGTTGGTCGAGGTGCACGTTCATGGCGGCACCAAGAGGAAGATTGAGTTACTGGCCAGGCCTGGTAAGTGCAAGGATGTAAAAAAGGTAAGGGCAGCCTTGCTTGGGCAAGGGTCGTCTAGTGGTGCTAAAGGATCGGAAGCCGGTCTGATAAAATTGCTGGAGACGGTCGTTAGGAAGGACATCGCGATTAACTTGTCGGAGATAGTGATTAATTCTATCGATAGGATGGAGTCGGACCACCTGGTGAGGACGATGGTGGAGTTTGGGAGCAAGGCGCTAATTTTGAATCGCCGGGTTGGTTCGTTGTATCGCAGGGAGGTGGAGGAAAGGAACCGGGAAAAGTTTGAGGATTTGCAGGAAAAAGTTGACAAGTTCGCGGAGGAAATGGCTGCGTGGAAAAAGGAGACGGAAGGGTGGGAGGAAGAAAAGAAGAGGTTGGGAACTTGGAAGGTTCGCTGTCTGAATTCAGAGACTAAACTTAACGGAAGGATAGTGGACCTTGAGGCAGATTATGATGAATTAAAGGAAAAATATGAAGGCGTGGAGGTAGAGCTCGAAGATTTGAAAGGCTGTATTATTCAAGAGCACATCAACGGGTCCAGAAAGGGGTGAGGCAGGCAACTTTCTTCTGCTAGGATATTGATGCGGCCGATCCAAGATTTGACGTGAACAAGGATGTACTAGACGACCAGCTTGTTAATGAGGTTAAGAGCAGCCCTGAGGAGGAGGTAGAAAAGGGAGCAACGGATGAGGACGGGAATGCGGGAGATGTCGTGGGGGGGTTAGGACAACAAGGCGACATAGGACATTTATTGTTTATGATGTTAAACTGACATATTAAGTTAAGGGTGTTCGACCCAGGCCGCTTACTTGTGGTAAAGGTGGGAAACTAAAACGAATTAACATTAAGTTAAGGGTGTTCGACCTAGGCTGCTTACTTGTGGTAAGGGTGGGGAACTAAAACGAATTAACATTAAGTTAAGGGTGTTCAACCCAGGCCGCTTACCTGTGGTAAGGGTGGGGAACTAAAAGCGTGTTAGAAGCAAGGTAAGGGGTAGTCGTGAGGTTAAGAACCCTTTGTTTATTCATGAAATTTGGGGTGCCTCGTTAAAACCTCTCTAGCCAAAACCCTCCTTAGGGAAAAAAGACCAGGTGAGGGAAAAGAGTATACCCAGAGTTACAAGCATTTGGTGCAATACAATACATGTTTTTAACTAAAGTAAAACTTGAGATGGGACACATTCCATGTGTTGGGTATTTCTTCCCCTGACAACTGCTCAAGCCTGTACGCTCCTCCTCCAACATCTTTAAGTATTCGGTATGGGCCGTCCCAATTGGCGGAGAACTTGCCATCCTTCTTTCTTGCACTACTGGCCATTCTCCAAACTAAGTCTCCTTTTGCGAACGATCTGGGGCATAGGTTTGTGTTATACTTTCTGGCCGCTCGCTGTTTGGCAGCTAAGTTGCATATTTGGGCTTTTTCTCTTAACTCGGGCAGGAGGTCAAGGTGGGTGGTCATGTTTTGATGATTTTGGGTTGAGTCGTATAGTTCTCGGCATAGAGATAGTTCACCAATTTCAACGGCTATCATGGCGTCTGCGCCGTATACTAGGCTAAATGGAGATTTATTTGTTGCTGATTGAGGGGTACACTTGTAGGCCCATAGCACTTCCACTAGTTCTTCTGGCCATCGGCCCTTGGCGTTGTCCAATCGCTTATGTAGTTCCACTAGTATTATAACCTTGTTTGCCGCCTCGACCTGTCCATTGGTCTGTGGGTGTTCAATAGAGCTGGTTACATGTTTGATGCCTAGATCGGTATAGAATTTAGCGAGTTCTTTGTTTATAAAATGTCGGCCAATGTCGGTGATGATTGTATGTGGGATGCCATACCGACATATAATATCCTTCCAAACGAATTATTGGACTTGCTGGGCAGTAATGGTGGCTAAGGGTTTGGTCTCTATCCACTTGGTGAAGTAGTCGACGGCTACTATTAAGAACTTTACTTGACCTTTGCCGGGGGAGAAAGGGCCGAGGATGTCTATTCCACACTTTGTGAAAGGCCACGGGGATAGTATAAAGTGAAGCTGCTCTTGTTTCTGGTGGATAAGGTTGCCATGCTTCTGGCATGGTATGCATTTTTTGACGAAGTCTTGGTAGTCTGCCTCCATGGTTGGCAAGAAGTAACCGACGCAAAGGATTCTGGTAGTCATGGTGCGTGCGCCGGAATGATAGCCACATATGCCCTCATGTAATTCTTTAATTATGTACCGAGCTTGTTCTGTCGTAACGCATTTGAGAAGTGGTTGGTCGTATCCGCGTTTATACAGATCATCGCCTATACTCGTGTACCTGGCGGCTTTAGTTATCCAAGTTCTGTTAGCGTTAGGTGGAGGGTTACCGGTTTGGAGGTACTGGATGTAAAGGGTTGTCCAATTGTCGGCTTGGTGTTGGGTTAGGTTATGGCAAGTATTTGTGATGGAAGGGGCGGACAGTGTTTGTTGTAATAGTGATCGATGGCGGCCTTTTAACTTGGTGTTGGCTAGTTTGGATAATATGTCGGCTCTAACGTTTTTGGATCTGGGAATGTGGTGGATGCGGACTTGTTCGAAGGCGCACTGGATGACTGTCCGGACCAGATGGTAATATTGTAGGAGGGTAGGGTCTTTGATTTGGAATCGATTTTGCATGTTAGTGACTTGACACCAACCTCGCGGGCCAGGGATAAGCTGGCGAGGATGGCTTCATATTCGGCTTGGTTGTTAGATGTCTTGAAGGCGAAATGGAGGGATTTTTCGATGAGGATGTCATTGGGGCCTTCTAGCACGATGCCAACACCTGCCCCCTTCAGGATTGACGAACCATCAACATAAAGTGTCCACTGGTCCTTTTCAGGAGTTTGTTGGAGATCGTTGACAAAGTCTAGAAGGCATTGAGCTTTGATGGGGCCGTCAAGTTTGTAGTGGATGTTGAATTCGAATAGCTCAACGGCCCAAGACAACATCCGCCCCGCAAGGTCTGGTTTCTGCAATATCTTCTGAATTGGGTAGTCAGTTTTGACGATGATGTTATGATTTTGGAAGTATGGGCGTAGGCGGGCTGCGTGTACCAGGGATAGGCCCAACTTTTCCACCATCTGGTACCTGGTTTTGGGGTCTTGCAGGGTTCTGCTGACGAAGTAAATAGGATGTTGGGTGCCGCTGACATCTTGAACTAGCGCGGCGGTTACGGTGTGATCTGTGGCGGTGATATGAGTGGTGTGTAGAGTGATGGGCATGTTGTAAGGTGGGATATGAGTGGTGAGCAGGGTGGCAGCGGGGGTGGGAGCTGTAGTATTTCCCGGGAGGGTGGAGTGGAAGTGAGTAGGATGGGTTGAGAGGATGGGAGTTTGTTGGGTGGTGGTGAAGGTGTGCGGGGTAGGATTGTACTCGCTTTCCTCTTTTGTAGGTTGGAAAGCTGGGGATCCTGCGACATCAGATGTTTCCTTGGCCTTTCCCTTTTGAGTAGGATCGGCTTCGATCTTTCGCCTTAGGCGAGAATTCTCCTGTCGCAGTGCTTCCATCTCATCAGCATTGCGCTTCTTCAAGTCAACCAGCTCCAGTTGCATCTTGGCTTGACTATCTAGGATGACGGCCAGATCTGGAGTGATGTTAGTAGGTCCTGAGGGGCCAGCTTCAACTTGCTTGTTAACTCCTGCTCTGCTGTGGGTAGAAACCATTTTCAGAGAAAGCAAAGTACTATCTCGTGCCCCACGGTGGGCGCCAATTGTTCCTGTAGAGAACAAACAAGATATGTCAGACACAAGTATTACCTTACCCTGGTCTGCCATCTCCTCAGTAGGCTTCTTCCCGGTTGATATATATCGCTTATGGGTATCTCGGAGTGGTCGGTTTGGACCCGGGAGGGGTTACCTGCAGAAGGGACTCTGAAGCTCAAGTCAGCGAAATCTCTCAGAAGTCAAATTTGATGATTAGGGAAGTAATGAATGGGTACCTTTAATTCGTGGGGTCCATGCATATTTATAGATTATTAATTATGTCTAGCCACGTCATGGGTTAGGCCCTTATTTGGGCTGTAGGTGGGCCTGCGCCCTAGCCTAGGCCCTTAGTTCGATTATTGTGGGCCTGGTGAATCTTATGGAAACGTTCTGTTTTTGCTAAGTCCTTGGTTATTTTTGTGGAGTTATCGGCCTAGGCCAGTTACCCTTTAGCGGCTTAGGCCGCTATTGTTGTTTTGGTTTGTTTGATCAATGTCGCTTCTTAGCAGTTTAGTCCGGGTACCCTAGCATGTATATGGTGACGGTTATTATTCGGCTAGACCGACTAGGTGTGGTACAATAAGAATAATAAGAATAATATTAAGTGTGTTGTATTTAGAAGAAAAGCTTTAAACATCCTGTCATGCCAAAAAGAAGAAGAATCATGATTATCATAGTAATGATTAGGTCACAAAAGCCAAAAAGAAGAATCATGATAATCATAGCAATGATTGAGTCACAAAGAGAACTCAATACAACGGAAACCACAAGCACACACATACTCTCTAAAATCACCTACGACAAACATCAAGAAAATTAAACGATATAAGAATTTGATTCAGAAGAAAGCTTTCATGTATCAATATATAACACAATTGCATATAATATCATGAAAACAAGAAATTGCAGCTCCCCTAACCTGTTTTCCTTAGCTTATTTTTGGACTTGTTTTGAGTTTCCTTTTGATCACCAATGATCTTCCTTTGACTTTATCTCAATGCAGCTCCTTGCTTCCCTCAATCCTCACCTTACACTCTCAATTTTCGTATACCTATGGCTGTGCAACAATAATAGTCCCTAAACCACTCTTTCTTTCTCTTAATTGGTCACTAATTGTGGTCTTAATGAGAGATAAATGGTATAAAACGAAAATACCATTAAACTTGAGTTTAATTGTCATTCATTGGCAATTCTATGATGGTTTTCCAGCCCCCTTGGCTGCTAGGGTTTCCTTGCCCTTTCACCTTCATGCCAAAACTAAAATTGACAAAAAGAAAGCCTAATTTAGATATACGAAGGTTTGAACCCATAACCATGCCAATGTTCAATTCAATACACAACTATCTAACCAATTCATGTTTCATGATGACTAATATAATTCTATGATTATATTATCACTCAACATGATCAAGCATATTGTCAAAATAATAATAAATTCAATAACACACAAAATGGCATACTTAGGACTTAAACTCAAGTCTTCTCACATAATTAAGTACTCTCAACCAGTTGAGCTAGTACTTTTCCACATCACATAAATCAATATTAAATGTCATAAAGGCTCCCACTACCCACATTTATTAATTAATTAATTATTTAATTAATTAAATTTCACGGGTCTTACAATCTACATAGAACAGGCCTAAGTACTTGTTCCCTAGAGAATCACCCTTTCTTCTTACAGTCAACCTAGGCCGCTTATTGTTAGAGATGGCAAAGGTCTAACTTTGAGGGTACTATACTAATATGCACTTATTTTTGTAAGTTGTTGTATATATATTAAACACTCCAAATACCCTGTATTGTTTACTTAATTTTTTTTGTTGATAAAAAAAGCTGTGATTATTAGTAAAGTTGGCAATATATTCAAATATATTTATGTTAAATATGAATTAGTATATAACTTTATAAATATCATGCAGCAATATTTCAATGTTTCATCATTAATATATTCAAATATATTTATGTTAGATATGAATTATTATATAACTTTATAGATATCATCCACCAATATTTCAATGTTTCATCATTAATATATTTTGAAAGAATAAGTAAACTCTAATTAATGATTAATTTTATACTAAGATAAAACTTAGAACTATCCAAACGTTTTGATCTTAAATTCAACCTACTAATCACTCATAACATGATTATTAATTATGCCAATTGAAAATTTACAAGTCTCTTTTGTAATATGATTTTCTTTTTCTTTCTTTACTTAAATTGTTGTTGATGTGTTATTGTTCTTGTCACAATGGTATATTTTA
>Ga0209589_1011485_pt1 | contig 12457 bp, 3 predicted proteins | sample CowpeawhiteBW_FD_187525 | JGI IMG/M metagenome (GOLD analysis project Ga0209589, IMG submission 187525) | Root nodule microbial communities of legume samples collected from California USA - Cow pea white BW (SPAdes) (version 2) | ecosystem: Host-associated > Plants > Roots > Nodule | place: USA...
AATTTCATCAAAATCTTCAAGTGGGAGATTGTGAGAAAAGAAGTCCCACATCGATGGGAACTTACTTTGGGGCTTACTTTTAATGTTATAAAAGGAGTCCAGTGTTTCCTTAGGAAATCATCCCAAAAGTCTCTCCCTTTCTATTCCTTTTACTTTACTTACTTGAGAGAAGAATTAAGAGAGAATATTAGTTTCTCCTTTAAGAGAGAAGGTTAGTTTCTCCTTTAAGGTTCTCCTTGTATTAGTTTCTCCTATTTCCAAGAGAGGGGTTGTCATTGTTTTCTCCTTGGATTAGAGAGAATGATATGTAATTTTTCCTTTCCTTGAATAAATTATATTTGTTGCCTATTATCTATTTTTGTTCCTTTATTTTCATCTTGTATTTTAGTTGTGAGTACTTGTGCTGGTACTCTGATACCCAACAGCTACTTGATATGTTCCCTGCAAATAAACGGATCAAGCAATAGTGAAGAACTATACAAACAAGTTTAAGACACATCATTGTTTAGCTTTATAAATGTCAGAAGTTCATAGCTCCGTGAACTCGATCACACAACACAAAGCATCATTAGGTACCAACAATTAAAAATGAAAGATTGGGGAAAAAGAATAAAAAATCATACCTCTAAGCTTTTGATCCAAGTCGTGCATAGATTCAAATAAGAAGAACAATATAGCGATAACACCATACCTATAAAAATGAATTTGCAAACCAAAACCACTAAGCTTTTGTTTAGTGGTAACATGAGTCCCAATATTAATAGCAACAACCAGTGATGCTTAAATATAACATGATATTAATCTATAGATAGTCAAAGAAGGGAAAAAAGATTTTGGTTCCAAACCTGGCTAAGAAAACAAATATAACTTGATGTCTGGGTTTTTCTACTTGAGAAATTTTCCAGCCCCTATTATTGATCCTCTAGTTCCTATCCCTACAACCAAAGCATCAATTTTCTCTTTCGAGTCTCTACAGATCTTAGGGTTCATTGTCTCATAATGAATCTACATGCAGAAAATGAAAATGTTTTAGAATATCTTATAATTAACATGACAATTCGCAAACTAAATTTGATATAAACAGATATAATAAAAACCAGCTTTGTATCCCTCTACTACCTCAACCAATTGCAAGGAAATTTACCTAAAGTTAATTATATTTCAGTAAAAAAATTACCTGAATTAGCTAAAATATAAGCAATAAAATAGATATCATATTTAAGGGCATTACCTTGCAAGTAACATGAGCCAAACTCCCAAAAAGACTAGCGACCATTAAGTGTGCTGCTTTTAGGTCTTTACAATTTTGGAATTTTGGGACTACAATGTATTAAAAAATAAATGTTGGCGTAGGAATTAAACTATAAAGATATAAAGTATGCATGAAATCTAATTAAATATTGTTAGCAGTATATATCTCTCAAAGTGGAAACAGACCCATGGTGTGTGTGAGTAAATTCAAAACATATACGAGGCAACAATAATGTAGAAGACCTATATATAGTTAATTATTACTAGTATTATAATAATAATAATAATAATAATAATTTTATTATTATAATAATAATAATTATTATTATTATTATTATAATGTGGAAGACACAACAATGTGAACAATAAGTTGACACACGATCATCATAAAGAGCTTTTGACCTTAAATTATATTATAAGCACACTTAGCATCGATTGAATGCTTAATTTAAAGACTTACAATTTAATCTAATTTCATGCTACTTGTAATACAAATATAATTGATAAAGCAGCTTCTCAAAACAATTAAAAAATCATTAGGTAAATGTATATTGTACCCATAACCCTCTGTTCATAATTTGAATGGCCATAGATTGATTCATGCACGGGAAAAATTGACTTGTAACTCTTCTAAAATAAATTTGGCTTATGAACAAAACTAAATGTAATGGTTTTCATTTTTCTTCTTTCTTGTAGCAAAGTTGCTTGGTCCAATTTTTATTGACATTCTTTTTGTCTTGTAGAAAAAGAAAATTCAACATATATTTGTGTTAGTATAGAAACCGAACACTGCTAGTAACATAACATGTACTTAAAAAATTCAGAAACTATATTGCTTCCTCTATTTCACAAAAAACAAATATACCTTGATGACAACTCTTTTGACTCATTGCAAACCTCAGTCACAACAACATCTGTGAGAAAAAACCATCCTCAACTCAATCATATTTTATCATATACCAGAAAATAAGAAAAAGTATGACATCAAAATTCTCACCTCTAGTTGTAATTAGAAACAATTAATAGCAAGATAATGCCTAGTCACCTAATTATGCTATTATACAAGTACCCAAACCTGATTGGGAACATGATTAGGAACTTATTCCTGAAACCTATTATGTTGCACCATATAAAATGAATCAAGTGCATATAGCTTTGTCCAAAGGTCCAAAATCAAGTAGCAGGTTTAAGATACCTTCCAGAGTTGAATGTGAATCAAGTGGCAGGTTTAAGATACCTTATAAAGTGCAAACTATAAAATGAAATCAATGCATATAGCTATGCCCAAATTAAATGATCCAAAATTTTCATTTTCATGCTCTAATTCCAAAAACAGAACAAAAAATGCATTTACATAAGAAAGAAGAAGACACAGATGAACCATGAAAGCGCACACAATTAAAATTGAAGCGGCCATGAACATGCGAAGGAGCTCCGAACTAGCGAACTAACCACGAACCACCAAAGCAACAGCGAACCCATGACACAGAGACCAGAGGCACCAAACGTGCAAAGTAGTTGGTCTCAAGGGCATTATAGATCTTGAAGGAAAATGCACCACTTGAGAACAAGTCTCTACAAAAACAAGCACCTCATTGAGAGCTCGAGAGTTGGACAGAGAAGTGATCCAAGACGTGAGAATTTGGGAAAGTGAAAAATAATTTTTAAAAAATCAAAGAAGACAAAGGAAAACCATAACCAATTGGAAGTGCAATTTGAATAACGATATGGAGCTTCAATTTTTTTTTTCGCAGATTGTAAGATAAAGAATTCAAGAGAGATATATTGATATTTTAGGGCACATTTGCGAAATGAAGATTTGAAGAGATAGACCGATATTCTAAGAGGTTAAAATACTTCGTTGGTCTTCGTTTTTGTAACAAAATCTCAACTTGGTCCTCATGTTTTTATTAGTCTCAATTATGTCCTCATTTTTGTAAATTAGTATCAATTAGGTTCTTTCCGTTAATAGAGAACTAATACGGTTAAGTAGGTGCCACGTGTCAGCTCCTCGTTTTTTTTGAATTTTTTGAATTTTTTTGAATTTTTTTTTAAATTTTTTTTAAAAAATATTTATGCCACATGTCAGGTTTGTAGTGTGCCACGTGTCAATTTAATATGGTGACACGTGTCAAATTATTGTATGAATCTCAATTTGGTCCTCATATTTGTTAATTTGATTTGATTTCAATCCCAATTTTATTTTAAAAGTTTAACTTTCATGTGTTCCAAATTTAGAACAAATTTAATTTTTTTATAAATGTAATGATGATACTTTTATTATAAGTGATATTTCTATTACATATTTTTAACAATATTTAATTTATTTAAATTTATATTTTACATTCAACTTTATTTAAATTTTAGTTTAAAATTATAAATATATAGATTAATAAATTTATATACGAAATATTTGTATAACATTCTATATCAACAATATTTAAGAATTGGCTTAAAAATAACAATTTCATAAATTCAAATGTAAAATTTTAAAATAATTTTATAAAAAATTAAAATAAATATATTTAAAATTTTAATATTAAATACAATTAATATTATTAAAATATTTAATAAAATATCAATTTTAATAAAAATAATCATAACATTATATAAAAGTAAAATTTGGTCTAAATTTGGTGTGCCTGAAATTGAAAATTTTTAAAAAAATTTGGGACTCAAATCAAATCAAATTAACAAATATGATGACCAAATTGAGATTCATAAATAATTTGACACGTGTCACCATATTAGATTGACACGTGACACACTACAAACGTGACACGTGACATAAATATTTAAAAAAAATTAAAAAAATAAAAAAAATAAAAAAAAGAGAAGTTGACACGTGGCACCTACTTAACGGTGTTAGTTCTCTACTAACGAAAAAAACTTAATTGATACTAATTAACAAAAATGAGGATTTAATTAAGACTAATAAAAATACGAAGATCAAATTGAGATTTTGCTACAAAAATAAATACTAACAAAGTATTTTAACCTATTTTAATATAGTAATAGATGAGTTCAAGTGAAATGAGAAAACAGAAAAGATGAAAAATAAGAAAAAAAGAGAAGGTGAAAGATGGAAACCAAAATACGATAAATTTTGAAAATAGAGGGAGTGTGAGAAGGTTGAAAAGCAAAATACGACAAATTTTATTGCGGTTTATTGAACAACCGTTGCCACTTGTCAGGAGTTTCGAAAACCCTCCTGCACTTCTATTTCTCAGTGAAGGTTATTATAACCTCCGCTAAAGAACACGAACGAAAATTAAAATTTTTTAGTGATGGTACCCATTATTATTATTATTATTATTATTGGTTATTATTAGTTATTATTAGTTATTATTAGTTATTATTATTATTATTATTATTATTATTATTATTATTATTATTATTATTATTATTATTATTATTATTATCGGTTATTGTTCTTGTTGCATGCACAACATAAGTAAAAGACAAATTAACCGAAAGTTGTCTTGAATGTAGTAAAAACGAGTGCAATATTAAATTAACGTAACAGTAGCATAACCGGTAGCATCAATTGAATTCATCAACATGTGAGTAACTGAAATAATTAAGAAAACTTAAATCACCAGGACACAGCTAACCAAATAACAATTACTGCACTAATAAAAAATATAACATTTCATAATAAAAGTTTGATGAGGTAGCATTGCTATTTAACCATTATTACCAATCAAATTAAGTTAGCTATTATTATAATTAAAATAATTAGGACAAATGTTATTTTTAGTTCTTTTTATTTTAATGTTTTAGTATATTAAGTCTTAAAAATATTAGATGTTTTATGTTTTTTTAAAGTTTATTTTAGTTCTTTTTTACAGCAATGTTAATTAAATAGGTTAGATTGATCTGTCTGACAGGTTATTTAACGTTTTTTATTTTTAGAAAGAAAAAAAAAACAATTTAGTTTTTTTTTTTTTATAAAAAACGTTAATCTATATTAGATGGATATATTTATTAACTAATTCATTTCACGTTTTTACTAAAAAGATTAAAAATATTTTTAAGAACATTAATTAAGATATGGGCATGTTTATTCATTTATTAGTCCATATTTTACAAGATAAAAAGATCAGTTATTAACTCTGGGTATATTTCACATAATAAGTCTAATAACGTTTATTATGAATTAATCGTATTATTAATTGGACTTAAGTGTCATTTTATTAGTCTGTTAATTAACGCCACCAACTAATGCCAAACTCTTAAATTATTAATGACTTTGATGAACAATTTTGTAGTCAATAACTCCTAATTTAACTCTATCTGTTACTATTTCAGCATCATATGCAGCTTCAAAAGAAAACATATATTCATAAAATATAAGAGGTTAATTTTAAGAGAAAAATCATCTAAACTGGGATTTAATCTTTTAATGATGGAAGAGAAGAGTGGAAATGATGATTGTTGATATGGAGGGAAAAGAAAGAGGAAACTGCAAGGGTCAAACATTGTCCAACTTTGTCGAACTTTAATTCATATTGATTTTTGTAAAGAGCATTAAGTCAAAAAGAAGGGTCATAATACAATGACTTTAATGAGTATCCAAAGCTTGTGAGGCACAACAGAAACAGAAGCATTTTAATTAACACTGCTGCTCCACCACCCCAGCACTTAAAACATTAAGATCACAACCTAATTACATCCCAAACAATCCAAACCAGATATAAGAATTAGGTGGATGAAAAAAACATTGGCAACAAAATATGTATGTATATATGATGATGATCATGCTTATATTTCAAAAGCTTGAGCACTTGATAGAACCCATGGCTATGTCAATCTCAATTAGGTTTTCCTCCTCATTGAACTCTGCCAACAATTCCATGAGGGTCTCATGAGCTGATAATTCCCTCTTCTTCTGTTGCAAAGTGCAGAAGTTGGAGTCTGGTCTCTGATTATGCCCCACAAAGTGTCCACTTGGAAGTGAAATCTCTATGAGGCTGTCTTCATCAGAAATTGTCCCATCTGAGCAATCGGGCGTGTGATCTGCATCACTAACATCATCACTTTCCTTCACATGTCTCACAGTTTCATGGTTGTGCATTCGGGTTGGGACAACATTTTCTCTTCCATGCTTCCACATGAAGACAATAGTTGAGCAAAGCAGTGTTAGAGATGTGAAGATGAGAGACAAGAATATTACTCCAACCAGTCTGTAACTGGAAAAAAGCAGCAAAAGTGCAAGGGGAGCCATCCTCCATGACCGTGTTAGCTTCCTCAATATGCAAAAACATGAAAGCAAATGCATTTCGTATGCTACTTTGCTTTTCCACCACCCCATCAGAGGACAAAAAGCATATAAATCAATCGATGAATGAATAAATAAATAAATAAATAAATAGTTAGTCAAATAATACAAGAGGAATGAAAAACCCTGGCATTTAGTTCAGTGATTCAGATGCCTCTTTCTTGAGATTAAGACTGATAAGTAACAGAAAGAGAAATTCACTTACCCATTCACCAAGGGTTAAAGGTTTTGAAGACGAAGTTTGAGTTGTTCACATCCTAAGCAAAATTAAAAAACAAAAAACAAAAGTATAAAACTAGATTTCAAAAACAGAAGGAAAAGATGAAACTAAACAATTGTTTTTATTATCTTTCACAAGGCCTAGTACTGGCAAGTGGCTTACCTTAATGTAGATTTACAGTTCCCGAGTTCTGCTCAGAATTAAAAAAACCAACAACAGTTAAGTGGCTTACCCTGTCACTTATTCTCTTCAATATTTGATCCAATTAGACTCAGAATTTTATTATTTAATCACTGTTTAAAGGCTAGAAATAAGAGAAGCCATGTGCAGATATCTGAGCTCACCACATGGCATTTCCTCTCCAAATCCGATGCCATAATTTTTTATGTAAAGTAAAAAGATGTTCCCTATATAAAAAACAAAATTACCCTAAGGGACTAGGGTTCTTCATCTATCAATAATTCAACCTACAATTTTTGTCCTTACCAAAAAAATTAACTATAAAAGTAACTGTTATTGTATTTGTAAATCTGCTACAATTCAATTTTATTTATTTGTAAGTGAGAATACAAACCAATTGGATTGGGTGAATTGTATTATTCACTAATCTATTTGGGTGTTTCATGCAAAATAGCATTGCTCATAAATTATGTATTAAAAATGTGAATCAAATACTCTATTAATGTATCACAACTTGATTAAACCTGAAATATCAAAAGTCTTCTTCATTAAGATCCATCACAACATGTCTTTAAGGGTTGAGGCACCTCTAAAGTGCCTCTTTATATATATTTATAATATTTGCTGATTAAAAAAGAAAAAAACTATCACAGCATATCTTATAGTAAACAATAAATTGTTACACTTCTAAATTTCATTTTTTATTTTTGGAGCTTTACTTTGAACCTCTCTTTTTCTTCTTAATCTTGACTTAAATTTTCTAGGTCCAGCATGAATAAAATTTGACTATTCTAGAAATTGGAATGTCAACAAGTTTTAAAAGCCTACTACACATTTGGCAGTTGTTTTTCTTAAAAGGATAAATTATAGTCATAAAGTTTTTGGATAAGAAATTGATCAAAACCAAATGTTTCTAATAAGACTCCACCAAGGGAACTGTGGAACGACTTTAGCTACTTTTGCAGAAATAAAAATTGCTGAATTTAAAATGTTGCAATCCTTTTATATATTTTATACATTCTTTTTAAATTGGTTTTAATCAAAGTTCTTTATCAGCATATTATAATGAGATTTGACGTCACTCACCGACACAAACTATGATACTCCATAAGGTTAAGGTTGGTGGATATATTTACTAAATAGTTTATTTTTTCAAAACATAATTATCAAAGTATAATTTTAATTATGGGTTTAAAAAATAATATTCTATAAGGACGGTACTTCAACGACTTAGAAAAAATAATAATTATTTCTAAAATAATGCTAACGTAAAAAATTAATATATTTTAGTCCTCCATAAAAAAAAAAATCCCGAAAGATCAATAATATTCTGAGAGATACAACTCTGTTAATTAAGAGATATTTTTCTCTTATATAAAGTCACCGTATAAGATGCACATATATTGTTTAATATCCTTTTCTTTCTTTTATTATTGTAACTATAATTATGATGTGCTTTCTGGGCCTGACAAATAAACTCGCGCTCCATGAGTATTGTTCTAATATGTGTTTGTTTTGATAAGAAATTTTCGCATTGATTGAGTATGAGTATGGAGAATATTTGACTTTTTCAATTGGGTATGTAGATAGAGATGATGATATAGATGTACATATTTGTCTCATGAGTGTCCCCATACCTACCATAATACTTATCCCGCCATATCCCTGCATTAGTGTAGAAAGGGTATTTGACGACGGTTATTTTTACTATTTTGTCCCAAATTGAGGCCATATGATGGTCTTTTGGCACCGATTTTTTGAGAACCGAGGCATAAAAGCATTTTTTTTGCTTCGGATGTATGGTGAATCAAGGCATAAAAGTTAGCAAGAATTGCAAAAATGTCATTGCGTATTATATGCTACGTTTCTTGGATAACCAAGACATATAAGGCGAGTTAAAAACACAAAACACAAATTTGCAATAGTATTGTCTCTGTTTATTTCTTCTAATTGTTTGGCTTGTCATAAAATTCATTCGTATCTCGAAGATATTTTTCTTCCTAGCACAACATTTATACAATTATATTCACCTTCAAATGATTTATTTCATTTAAATATTTTTTATTTCTCACATTTAAATATTTCTACTCTTTTTTAAAAATTATAATTCTTTTTTAAAAATTATAATGTTTAACACTATTATACCTACCCAACCTAATAGATTATGCTAAGCTATGGGGCCGAATTAGCCTCATTACAAAAAAAAAAAAAAGCAGCAAAATAATCTTAGATATACCTATCAAAGGAAATATTCACATATTAATGGTAGCTATGACAAATCTCGACAGTTTAATTAGGAATTGACATTCCTCAATACTAAATATTAAGGTATTTGCTATATCAAGTAAGGTGTCATTTTATTATTATTATTGCTTATTTGAGGTAAGTTATTATTTTACTGATATTGTTTGATACATTGCTTATTTTACCACATGGATCTGAGGCCCAAAAAGCTCTATAAATACATTTAGTATTGTTCAAGGAATACACACTCATTCACCTATGTTTCCACCCTCAAAAGCACTTCATCAAGGTCTATCAAAGCCATCAAGATCTTGCCACTTATCCAAGGCTCCCCTCAAGTTCTAAGTAAGAACATTTGGGACCCACCATGAGGCCCTAGTAAAACTTTGCCCTTGCCTTACACTTCTATGGTCACTGCTTTGAGCCAAGCTCAACTCTTGCATGAGATAATCCGATGACAACCCACAAGGTCAAACTCAAAATCTGATGCAATGAAAACTAGCAAGAGCACGAACGCCATGACAACGAGATTGTTGCAATGCAGACACAATAACAGGTCGGTCTCAAAATGTTGAACCAAAAGCTAGTTGATCTAAAGGGTGGAAGACCTCCCCTTAATCTCGTCTAGACTGGAGGACCCTTCTACCCATTGTATGCACCTAACACTCGACGTTCAACGATGAATCACCCTCTTGTAGGCGACACAATAGAGGTCGATCTTGGACACCTCGGAGAATACCCTAGGCGAGGGTTCGCACCACTCCTAGACGAGAAGAAGCCCGAAACCCCGACAAGAATCTCCTCGGACTTTCCTTGAAAATGTATAAGCTAACAACAATTGGTATATGATCATCCAAGCCATGTGATATATGTAGGATGAATTGGATGGAGAGGACCATATCTTTGATAAGTGTTTAATTTGAAACATGTAAATTGAGATCATATCTTAGTGCCAAAATAACTTGCAATTTAACATGGAATCATAATATAACTTTTATATTGATTGTCCTGTAGAATCGCTTTTATTAAATAAGAATTTAGCATTTAACTAGCTAGTATGATGGGTCTATCCTCATCAGGGTACGTAACGGGGAAATTGATCGCTAATGAACAGAGGACTTGACATCGGATGTGCTATCCACTAAAAAAATAGGCACAAAACTCTTACTAAAAGAATACATTTATTTTCCGCACATTTCATGGGTCATTGTCTAGTTATTTCTTAATGAGTCAAGGAGAAAGGGAAGAAAGATGTACAAAAATAGCCAGCTTTATATTCATTACATTACGTTTGATTATGTTTGCAGAACTCCTTTTTTCACAAGCATGTCATAGACTCTATCAACCTTGCTTGGCTCTACCTTAAAGAGTTTATGTGCATCAGATTTCTTGGTCACACTTCCCTTCGAAATTTCTAAGGAAATGGTCTGCTTCATGTTGAGATAGTGTGACGGCAGTATTCTGATCTCATTGCAAAGTTTTATTTCCTGCACGTTAATCATTTTCAGAAAATCAATAAGATGGAACACTCCTTTCCGACATAGAATGACAAAGCCATCTACCTCATCCAATAGACTAGAGATGCGATGAGCCTAAGGAGGGTCCGACTGGCCCGTTGTACCCTTTTGGAGGTCTATACTAAGGGTGTTCCTTCCTGCACCTTTTTTTTTTCTTCGTGCACTCCAAAAAAGTTATAATTTCCAAACTACCTCTTATTAAAATTGCAATAAAAGTCACTACTCCTTATTTGTATTATTTTTCGGATTGGAAATTTAAAAAAATTTCCGAATTTGAAAAATGCTTTTCAGAACACTCAATCGGAAATATATTTTAGTTGAATGTTCCAAAAAATATTTTCGAATATGAAAATATCTTTTCGAACACCCAATCCAAATTGTGTTTTAAAATTGTATTATAGAATAGTTATTCCAGAAAAAAATTCCAAGTAAAAAATATCTTCCAAAACACTCAATCCAAAATGTAAAATATTTTTCCAAAATGAATATTCTGAAAGATGTTTCTAAATTTGGAAATAATTTCCGGATTGGGTGTTCTGAAATCAAAAACCACACCCCAGCCTCTTCTAGCACCATTTTTCTTCTCCCCCAAAATTCCTTCTCCTCCACCGTTTTCACACGTTTTTCTTTATTTGCATCCCCAATAAAAAATGATGTCCAAGGTTAGATTATTAGTATGTGTCCATCATGACAATGGCATCTATTTGAAGTTTTTCGAATACGCACTTTGTCGCTTGTTGACATGTGTATTGAGGAAAGTGGGATGAGTCCAACAAAAACACCACCCACGAAAAAAATGAAAAAAATGGAAAAGCACGTTCCTCGAAGCTGGACCCTCCAAAAAGTTTTATGTTAACCTATAATTTTGATACCATTTTCATTCTTTATCAGAAGTTTCTATACTCCTGATATTTTTCTCCATAATTTCCATCTAACAGATTTTAGAAAGTCGTAATTTTAGTCAAATTCCTGGAAGATTAAAATTGTAAAATTTATAAAATATGAAAACTAAAATGATGAAAAAATAGAGAACAAAATAACATATAAAAAATTAAAAGGGATCAAAGTTACAGTTCAGTCAAAATTGTAAAAATAAAAGCCATACAAAGAGAGAATTCTCACCGATTCAGATAGAAATTCAGCTCCTGCAAATCCACTAATATCCCATTCTTCTAGCGACTTTGTGATGGCTTGTATGGCGGAATCAGCAAATAGTGCTGCAGTCCCCTTTTGAAGACCCCGTGGGCTACTGTCAAGTTCTCCTTTGAGATTATTTGGCCTCTGTAATGTGTTGGCACTGGTTCCAATCTGACCACTTTCTTTACAGGAACTTGATTCAGCTTCCTTTGTCCTCTTTTGCTCGATAAAGCGATAAGCATCACCAGCAGTTACACAGCCAGCAATTCGAGCTTCCTACATGATATTTCAAATAGAAATGTACAACACTTTTAGTCTTAAACCTAACAGACTTTGCTAAAATTAGTATAATTTGATCATGGCTATAGATAAAGTAAAATGATATCTATGCTTGTAAAAATGCTTTCATTCAAATTCATTTTTGGGATACAGCAATAGAAAAGAAAGTAACTATGTTAGGTTTCTTAGAGCTAGAAACCCAAGCTACTCGGGTAGAACATGGAAGATATTGGCAGAAGTGGAAGAAGATGCAGAATTACAAAAGATCATAAAAGGGCTGAAAGAGAATCCTGGGAAGCAGGGGCAGTATACTTTAGAACATGGAAGACTTCATCATAAAGGCAGGCT
>Ga0209589_1011490_pt1 | contig 12452 bp, 3 predicted proteins | sample CowpeawhiteBW_FD_187525 | JGI IMG/M metagenome (GOLD analysis project Ga0209589, IMG submission 187525) | Root nodule microbial communities of legume samples collected from California USA - Cow pea white BW (SPAdes) (version 2) | ecosystem: Host-associated > Plants > Roots > Nodule | place: USA...
ATATATTATATTATATATATATATATATATATATATATATATATATATATATATATATATATATATATAAAAGTTGGAAGTTCAGTTACTAATTTGATTTTGTTTCGGAGAGAAATAATATTATTTCATTTTAAAAAAGTATTAAAATTAAATTGAGTCAAAATTTTAAATATAGTAATTGGTCTTTCAAAAAAATATTAGTTTTAGTATATACATCTAACTAACTCCAATCCTTTTATCGATTAACATATTAATTAGAAGATTTTACAAAAATTCTAATTAAATTATAAGACATCGTCACTAACATTTGTCATTGTACTATCAGGTAACACCGACATAATCACATAATACAAAAAATAATCTAAGATGTGACAAAAAAGAATTTAAAAAAAAAACAAAAATATTACGAGCTATGTATGGATACAAAATTGACATCAACATAACAAAAATAACTTAATTATGTAATTTTAAAAATTAAATTAAATAAAAATTAGACGTCTAATTAAAATTTTCAAAACATTATAAGACGAAAAGAAAATAAACTTTTACATATGAAAATATCAAAAACATAAACAAATTGGTCCCATGGTCTAGTGGTCAGGACATTGGACTCTGAATCCAGTAACCCGAGTTCAAATCTCGGTGGGACCTCTTATCTCTTTGTTTTTGTAATTCCTTTTTTTATAATAAACAGAGAGGACTATTACACAAACTTTTGGAGAAATAATTCAGAATAAATTTATATGAATTTAATAAATAATAACAGTAGAACATTATAAACAACTATAAAATAAAGTACATGAATTTATTGGTCCTTATAATATTTGTAAACTTTACTTATTTAAAAAAAATAGTTTAATCATTTGAATACACATTAATTGTTTCCATTTAGTATTAAAAAGCAATATATAGTAATAAAATGATAACCATGTACTGAGAATTTATAGAAAAATCAACTATAAACTATCGAGGATAAACTATTTTATAAGAAAATTATTTAAGTTACATTTTTTATTTTAAAAATTGTACCTTTATCAGAGATTATATACTGTTCTCCACTTTTTTTTTAATTAATTTCTTATATACTTTTACTTTTGCACTTTTTTGTTTTGGGATTTTGATATGATTATCCCGATACAATAGCTGCAATATAGGATTTAAACACAGCCTTCTTATGCCCTCTAACCTTCTTATTTTCTCTTGGTTAAAGTTGAGACAATACCATAACCGAAATAGAAGTATAATTGCACAAGTTCTCAACATCCAAAATAAACATAGACTAATCAAATATAGATGTTAATATGAACGGGCCAGATTTTGTGACCCGTCCGTTTTAGGGCGGGCCGGCTCGCGTGCTGGCTTTTTTTATTTAATTTTTTTTAACTTTTTTAACTTTTTTATTATAAATATATTTTATATATATAAATTTATTTATATAATATATAAAAAAATATTATTTTTTAATTTAAAACATAAAAAAATTGAAAAAAAATGGGTTGGCGGGTTGACCCATTTTGGTCCGCTAAATTGGCGGGCCAGACAGGCTGGGTTACAACAAGTTGGCGGGCTGAAAATTGCAACTCGGCCTGCCCTTTTTTTGGCGAGTAGGCAGGCCGACCCGGCGGGCCTGACCCATTTTGACATCCCTAGTTGAAAACATTAGAAAATGAAAATAATCACTCAAAACCTTTAGAATGATGTGCCTAGTGTCGCAACCGAAATCGCAATGAGATAACGAACCAAAAATAAAATATGTAAAAACAAAGTTTGGAGTCGCCACCATAGTTTATTTTGGAAAACTAAGGAAAAATCAAAAAAAGATAAAATAAGATTTGCGAAAATCCAGATTTTGGGTCTGGAAGTCGGTTACGCGTGGTAAAGGTATTAGCACCCACAACGTCCGTCCTAAGACGGTACCTTTAATTAAATGTGCAAAAGTTATGTGGTTTTTTAAAATATTTATTTTCCCCAAAAATAATAATAAATGAATTTACAAAAGAAACAACAATATTTTTTTTGGTTTTTTGGGCTCGACAAGGATTAATCATCACTCCTACGCATCTCCATGTGAACGGAGAATCAGAATTACTTAGTTCTTTATGAAAAACTATTTGGAAATATATTTGAGAAATGTTTTAATATTTTTTATTAATTTTGAAAACTTTTTCATTCAAATTTTTAGTATTATTTTATTATTGGTGTCACGCGACACGAGCGGCCAAACAGACACTGAAAATAAATTATTATTTTTAATCTTTGATTTTTTTTTATGTTTTTAATCTTTGATAATTTTTCATATTTTTTTAAAGTTATTTAAAAGTGGATGTAGATGTCACTACGACGTGAACAACCAAATAAATATTAAAAAGTAAACAAAACAAACTATTTTTTTATTCTTAAATTGGTATATATTTTTTAGAAAAAAAAAGGAACGAATGTCTAAAATGGGTGTCATGCAACACGAGCGGTCAAACACACACCAAAGAAATGGGAAAAAAATTATGATTTCAAAAAAAATGAAAATTAAAAAAATAAATCAAAAGAAAAAGAAACTAACAATGACGTACCTTTTGTCTTTTCTTTTTTTTACCTCCTTTTATAATATTTTTTTTTTTTCAAGAGAAACAAAAATAAGATACGTCTGTGTGTGTGGTAATTAGACAAAAAGAGAGTATAGAGAATGCCTTCTTTTTTTTTGTTCTACCTCCTTCACTTTTTTTTTTGAAAGAGATATAATAAAGGAGGTGTGTATGTGGAAGTGGTGATGGGAAAGAATTAGAGAAGTGTAGATAATATTTTTTGTTCGGTCCGTAGAGTGCATATTTATACTCACACCTTGCAATATCAATTCAATCTCAGTATTAATTGTAATGAACAATATAAGGCAGGAATTGATCATGATAGCAGCACATTATGATAATCAAATCATAGCAAATAAGAGCACAAAAATCAATCCGAAGATATGTTGAGTTGTTGGCATCATGATGAGAAGTGTGATAACAAAATAGGTTCTTCCACTTTTTTTTTCTTTTTTCATTTCTTTTTTTTTTATTTTTTTTTCTAAAATTAAAGTTTGAAAATCTTTAAAAAAAATTTTGTTTCATATTTTGTTTTTATTTTTTTTGAAAATAAATTTATTTATTCGGACGAAATTAAGTGTTCACACCTAAATATTTGGAATAAAAAAAACAATGCATACGAGTGAATTCCAAGTCTGTTTGATGCAGGGGCGGAGCTTTTTGGGGGCAGGGAGGGGCCCTGGCCCCCCCAAAATTTTGAATTTATTTATTTATATATATATATATATATATATATATATATATATATATATATATAATATAAAAATATATTTAAAATTTTTAAAATTTTTAAAATTGTAGGTAATATATATTAAAAATTAATAAAAATTAAATTTTTGTTTTTTATTTCTTTTATTTAAACATAACATTTAATGTAAATACAAAATAAAATATAAAACTAAATATAATAAAAAATAAAAATATTTAGGTTTAATTTGTTTGTGTCCCTGTTTTTATTTAAAAATTGACACTAAGATTATGTTAATTACACCAACAAAGCAAATTATTCATATTAAGAGTCTCAATTTGAATGAAAAGATCATTGATCTGTTTCGAGGAATTTAACGAAATTTATTGTAAAAGATCGAATTATATCAGTTTTTTTCAAAAATCGGGATCAAATTGAGACTAAAAAAATTGGAGGACCAACTTAACATTTTTAAACCAAAACATGAATCAAAAGAGTAATTAAACCAAATATTTATTAACATAATTTTTATTTTCCTTTTCATTGTCTTTTTAGTTTTTCACAAATTGTAATAATCTCTCACTCTCATATGTCTTCTTTTTGTTTTTAAAGAAAAAAAGTTAGACATAAACTCATTATATTTCTCATTTATCCTCTTCCTTTCCCGTCTCTTGTCTTACTTGATAATGAAAACATTATTTTTTTTTTTATTTCATGAGCTTCTTGTATATTTTTTTTATGAATATAGAAAAAAAAGTGTATTATGTATTAATAAAATGAATATATTTTTCTTTTAATAATTACATGTCTTAATTTTTTATTAGATTATGATCAATTATTTTTTAGTATTATTTACAAAAAAGGTATATTGATAAATAATGAAAGAATAAATTAATCGTTTAAGAGAGATGATAATGAAATTATTGACTAAAACAAGATAGATTTTACCTCTTCACATATTTTGAAGCATTATACTAATGATAAAAAATGTTCAGTTAAAGAAGTCATTTTTTGAAGTATTATACTAATGATTGAATCTAATGATCTCAAAATTATATTATTTTGCCCCCTCCAACGCTTTTGGTCAAGATCCGTCACTGGTTTGATGAAATGCACGAATGAAACGCAGTTTTTACCAAACTGTTTTGTAAAAATGTTTCAATGAGGTAAATGTACAGAATGTGTATGCAATGATTGGAACAAATCAAAAATGGAGAGAATGAATAAAAGATGTGATCTAATCGCAAGAAATGCATGCAGGAATAAAAATCACATATAACTATTAAGTCATTATCTTTTTTGTAAATTATAATGGCCTATTTAGAAGAGAAAATAAAGAAGAGCTAATAATGGCTTTTTTCTTCTTTTGGATTTTTTTCTAATGTATGAAGCTACTAGCATTAAATATTTTGAATTCAAGATACAAAGCACACTAGACATAAAAGTTTAAAAGGGATTTGGCAAGCTATATATATAAAAATGAGGATGACTTTTAATTACAAAGAGAGAGAATGGATAATCAAACCTGTGATGAAAAAAAAAAAAATTTTACTATTCATTTAATTATTATTATTTTCTACAATATACTTATAAAATTTAAAGGTAAAATTATACGATGATATCTAATTATATTTAAAATATTCGCATATATATATATATATATATATATATATATATATATATATAAAATATATACATATATATATATATATATATATATATATATATATATATTTACAGTACTGTATGCATCTTATATCTACATCGTTTAGTACATCTTAATTTCCTAAACTAGAAGGGGAAAAAGTATTATTTATTTACCATTTTGCCCTCATAATACTGACTTTCAAACAGGTGGAGGGAAAAAGTTATGGACAGAGTTCACTTGGACTGTTGGGGGTAAATAAAAGGTAACTCCGATTTGTCCTTCGATGATAATCGGCGCATTCGGAGCAGAGAGAAAAATAATGGTAGAGTTTTCCGTTCCCTAAAATGTTAGAATTATTCACTACATTGGTTTGCCATGCATTTTTCGGAAAAACAGCCACAATGTCGGCGAAAAAGGGATCATGCATGTTGGGAGCAGCCATCTATGATAATGTTATAAAATTTTGTTTTTCACATACAATCATAAAATAGGGAAGTGAGACAAATATCACATAAAAAAAATATATCATAATAAAATAAAATGAAATGAAAATTCTTCCAAATCCATAAACTGGATTTTTATTATACTTTTATAAAGATATTGATTAATTTTGTGGTTACTAGTCAGGATAAATGAGCTCATTAATACTCTATAAATACACGTGGACCCACGTGTATTTATTCTCATTTACTTATTTACATTTATTACATGATAAGGTAACTCTTGTGTCTGACTCCTTGTTTGTTCTCTGCAGGAACATAAATAAATACAAAGGACCAGTACGGAACTGGAGATAAATGTAAATAAGTAAATGAGAATAAATATAAATTGAATAAATAGGACCAATGCATAACTAGAGATGAATATAAATAAATATGAACGAGAACTAAATATAAATTAGAATGAGGTCAGAGACACCTCACTTAAGGTAAATATATAGATAAAAATAAAAATAATCATCGTAAAAAGATAAAATGATAAATGTCTCTCTCTTTCAATGGATCCACACAAAAGCTTCTCTCTGTTTTTTTTTTTTCTTCCAGCTTCTCTTTCGCTCTCTATTTCTCTTACCCCACCCCAATTTATATTATATTAGGTAGTCATTACTTCTAGTTTGATTCTTAATTAACTTAGTTCCTATACTATTATGATTTCATTAGTTCTCAACATCCAGTCCTAGATTTTTTCACAGTGAAAGGATAAAAGATAGAAACGGATATGCTAACATTAAATGCTTCTAATCCCTTCCATTTTTATATATATATATATATATATATATATATATATATATATATATATATATATTTTTTTCTTTTAATTCTTATTAGATACGATAATAATGTTGTCATTCATTTGTTATTCAATTCACTAACACTTTGTTTTCCAAGATTTTGCATTTGATTGTGACCCACTTTTCATTTATTCATTTTGCATTTATTCAAACTTTTGTATATAAATTCATATGCCGGTTATTATTAAACGTATATTCATAATTTATTGTATTATTAGTTTCAATAATATAGAATATTCAACTATCATATAATTTGTTGGTAAAGAGCTATTACCCATCAGTACCATTTATTTTGTAAATTTACAGCTAGCAGATATTATAAGTACTATCAACGTTTTGCATAAAATGTTTTGTCAATGAAGATCTTAAATATGGTTTGTTTAAAATATATTGACTTGATCACAAAAAAATAATAATAATTTGTTAATAGTGTACATAATATGATTATTGGGATTTTATTTTGTAATGTTAGAAATAATGAAGATAAATAGTATAACTACAATATATAATATATGAAAAGTAATCTATCATTAACTTTTAGGTGTTAACGTACTAAAAAAAATATTGTGGTATAATTTTATTTTATTATATATATATATATATATATATTGGATGTTACATTTTCTCCCCCAGAAATTTTGCCCTCAAAATTATTTAATTATTTTTTAAATAAATAAAGGTAAAGGTTAGTGAAGAGCGGCGGGTAAATAAGGGTAATTAATTAGTGAACAATTAATTATTTAATTGTTAACAAGTTGCTGCCATAACTCTCAATTTCGAAAAACCCTGCTCCAGCAAAATCCCCCTCAATTTACTGTTAATCGTGGCGGATTCAACGAAAGAGATGTGTTCTGGCCTTCAATCGTGATGGGTGGTCGTGAGTCATTATCAACACGTTCGAATTCGAGAGACGGGAAAGGCTGGAATGGTGTCTAGACGGAGGTAGCAGTGTCACGCCGGTGCAATGGAGGTAGCAACATTGTCACGCCGGTGCGATAGAGGCAGTAGGGAGAGAAGAGAAACAGATGGGTCTGTCCTACGACAATGGAGGCAGCAACGAGAGAGGAGAAATAAATCGGTGGAGGTGGTGACGCGAGTCATGTTGCTCCGGTGCGGTGGACCAGCGGCGTGCAGGTCGGCGATGGTCAACACTGGATCAGCGGCTACAAATTGGAAGAGCAATAGTGGTTGTTGTGAGTCGTGACTCGTGTGGTGTGTGAAGATAGGTGAGAAAGAGAGAAGAGAATTGATTTTTTTAGGTTAGGGTTACACAAAAATAGCTTATGTGGGTCAACGGGCCAGTCCGCACAGGTCACGGGTCATTGCAGGGCGGGTCAATGCGGGCCTACGGGTTAATCATCCTGGCTCAACCCGCGTTTTCTTTGCGGGCCTGCGGGCCAGGCCCATATTGCCATCCCTATCTTCAACGGGTACCAGTCACGTGCATACACATTATGATCCTTTATTGGGTGATCAACCCATCCCTTGAACATGGACTTCATGAGGTAAATCATATTATAACTTTGTCCTAGCTAAATTTCAATATTTGATGCAGATTACAACTTTGTTAAGTTAATTTTTTTATAGCCTTTTCTACAAGTTGTGGTTCTTAATTAGAGGGTGTACAATTGTTTGTATGTTTTATATATTTATGTCTTACATATTAATTTTTCATTTCACAGGTACTATATTCAATGGACTTTGTAGAGCTGAGTGACCATGACTTCAACTTCCTCAGCTTTATTTTCCAGTTTTAGTTAATAGGCTTTTTTGTATGGTGAACATTGTAAACAAATTATGACTTGAACTCTTTACACTTTGGTGCATTATCCACTTACTTAGGTTTTATAAACTTATATGCATCCTAATTTGATATCTATGACTCAATGAAGGATGTAAGTAGTTTAATTAACTATTGATTCTAATTAAAATGACTTATGAATGGATAACTGAGATTATATTGATTATGTGATAGTGATCATGCTTGCAGGTAAAATTTGGGTTGAGAACAAAAGGAACTGGACTTGTCGTGAGTAGCTATAGTAATGTTGTGTAGCCCTCGCAATTTGCGTCGGCTAACCCACGCATCCTTTAACAATTTAAATTTTTAAGCATCCCCTAGCCCACACATTCATAATGCATTTTTAATTATCTACTATTACTGTCAGCTAGCCCACACATCATTTAATATAAAGTGTCTGTTAGCCCACACACTTAACAACCGATTTTAAATTATTATTTGCTATTATCGTCGTATGGCCCACACTAATAGTGTCCCTTGGCCAATGCTAAGCTCATTTAACCAAACATATTTGTGTCACCGGGATGATGTTATTACATTGCAATTTGCGTCTGTTGGCGGACACATCTAAATTAGCCACCAAGGTTTTATCATGGTTAGCATGCCGACACTGAATCGACAATAATTATAAATTTGTGTCGACTTTGGCCTGTTAGTATCGGATTTTGGCCGACGCTATTTACCTAAATTCTTGTAGTGGAAGATGGATTCCTAAAAAAATGCATTGAATCAAAAATAAAAACATGAATGAAGTGAGAGGAAGAGAATCCACTATAGACACTAATTGCAATGAGAGGTTAACGACCGAGATGATTGATGTTTCTTTTGCAAACTCCAAGAAGAAGATGACGAAAATTTTTCGAATTAGTCTGACTCCTCCGACCCAATTTACCCTTCTGTCCAAATCATTTAGTTAAATACTACTTTGAATTTCAACCATTACTCTCACATACGTGGCCTTATTTTAGTGGTGTCACATAGGAAGGGTTTTGGTGGCCTCTATTTTAAAAGGGGAAAGAAGGAACACCCTTGCAACAATCTATATCAACAATGATTCTGAAATTATCATTGTTAACTATTTTCAATGTCAATTGTCATTAAAAAACATTTTTTTGATAAGGCAAAGGTCAAAAAAATGTTGGAACATATGTTTTTTTTTTCTATCATAGGCAAATATGTATATCTAATTACAGTAATAGACAGATTTAAAAAACAAAATTACGAAAGTAGGCAAATCGTGTTGTTCCCACATGTTTTTTTATGAAAAAATCGTCCACCCTAATGATATTTTTCTTGATTTCAGAGAGTCAAACGATCAAATAAAGAAATCATGTTGGAGGCACACGTTTTTAGACTTAAAATCATGTGGGAAAAATACGTTTTTGTTTTGTAATATGTATTTTATGATTCTGAATTCCTGTAATCGATCACACCTATTTGGTAATCGGTTACAAGGAACGACTCCTAATATAAGGTGAAAAATTATGTGTGAAATGAGTGTAATTTTCTTCTTTAACTAATATAAAGAGTTTTTATTCTCTCTATGTTGCTAAGTTGTTGATATGTTATTTTTACTATTTTATGTCATGCTCTCATAATGGGATTAGACAGTCTCCTATCAAGGTACAGTTAGTTAAATGTGTTTCACACTCGTATAAGAAGTTTTTTCTTTTATATACATTTTTTACTTTGAAATATTTGTTAATAATTTAACTAAAGAATTAAAACAATGTTTTTAATTTCTTCTATAGTATTTAAAAAATTATTATTATTTTTAATTTTATGTGAAAATAGTTTTTATTTTGAAATTTTTAGATAAATTTATTTTAAATGTTTACTAAATTTATTTTTTTAACAAAAAAATATTATATTTTTAGTTTTAATATATTAATAAAATTAAATAAAAAATTATTATTATATAATTTCAATAATTTTAATTTTAATTTCAGATTTATTAATAATTTGATGAATAATTTTATATATTATTAAAATCATATAATACTATTTACTTAATAATTTGATAAGTACATTAAAATTAAAAATATACATATTTATTTATTTAAATAAATAATTTTAAATAATAAACTAAACCAAAGAGTTTCAAAATATATTCATATAAGAAATCAAAAATATTATTTATAGTTTATTAGCAAAATATTTCACAGTAAAAAAATCTATAAAAAAGAAATATATAATCACTATAAAATTTTAAGAAAACATATTTTTTTTGGAAAAATCTTTTAGAAAATATATGGGTCCAATGAGCACAACTTCACCTATTTATGTAATTGTTTTTTAAAATGTCTATATCGGTAATTTTGTTGTTAATAAACCATTTCAATAAAAAAATCTCAATTACATAACCCGAAATCACAAAATACACATCGATAATCGCAATATATGTAATTGATTATAAAGCAAAAGTGTTTTCTCCTCACACAGTTTCAGGTTTAAAAACATATGTCCCTACATGATTTCTTCATTTGACCGTTTGATTCTCTTAAATTAAGAAAAATGTCATGGATATGGACGATTTCTTCGTAAGAACACGTGTGGAGCCAACACAATTTGCTTATAATAGAAAAAAAAACCTAAAAGATAGTTCAAACAAGTGAAAATAACACTTTACATTAATTCAAATTTATGAGAACTAAATAATTTGTATAGAAGACAATTTTCAATGACAGAACTACCATTTCTCAACCATACTTAACCAATAGAAACTTCGAACTTTATGTTCGAAAATTGTTCCAGATTTTAGCATTAAGAGATAAAATGTGAGAAAAGTATACAAATGCTGTGTAAGAAAATATTATGAAATGTGGGAGTATATTCCAAACTCCAAGCACATATGGAACAGCACAAGAAGCCTGACTAACTCCGAAAAATCTTTATTTTAAGCATTATTTTCATTAATTAACCCCTCAAGGCTAATGAAAACAACCAAGGAGGATAGCAATGCTCATATGATTAGAAGTATATGCTAGAATGAATCTAACTCATACTCTATAAGAAAAATTATACAGGAAATGTGTGAACATTTTCCAGATTTACAACAGTAAAAAAGGCTGACTAACTACAAAAAATCAATATTTTCAGCACTGTATTTTCATTATTGAATAAAGACAAAGAAGACAATGCTTATATTTCAAGAATCAATGTGCTAAAATGAATTTTCTATCCAATATGTGCTTATATTACAATCAGAAGATAATGTGAAATGTACCATTGGCACCAAATGCACAAGGAATGTGCAATCCATTTCATTCCTTGAGAAAACATTGTGCCATGAATGTGAAAACACTATCGTCATCCTCAGACACGAGAAAAGCGTATATAAAGAACAAACTCGCTGTAAAGATGATTTAGGTTTCGGAACTTGAATTGCAGCAAAATGAAAAAACGATATTGCTGATTAAAATACACTATTAAATGAAAAGACGTAGAAAATATCTCAACTGTGAGATCCAAAATGAACCCTAAACGAAAAAGTACGGACTTACAGAGCGTAATTCTATAGCCTATATTGAGAGAATACCATCAAATATGTAATGGAAAATTTAAAGAAAATGAAAGCAAGAAGTGAGATGAAGAATCAATTACCGTCGCCGTTTGGAAAATCGAGAACCTTCCCTTGCGATTGAGGAGTTTTGCTTTTACTTATATACAGAGGAGCGCGACGGTAAACCCTAGGAGGGTTTGATAATGCCGTTACCTAGTTTTCAAATATTAAATATAAATTCCTTATATTTTCAATACTTGTGTTTGTCAGTACGGTATATTTCTTCTGCGTCCTTTTATTTTACTGAAGAATATAACATAAAGTATAATGCCGTTACCTAGTTTTCAAATATTAAATATAAGTTCGTTATATTTTAATACTTTTGTTTGTCAGTACGGTATATTTCTTTTGCGTTTTTTTATTTTACTGAAAACAATAACAAAAACTAGTATTCTTTTATATATATTATCGGCAATAGAGATCGAATAAATAAATAATTACTTGAGATATTTTAATCCTTCTAAAAAAACATGTATATGTCATAATAGTATAAAGTTTGAATGAGAGAGTGGATTTGAAAGAGTAAAAATGAGTAAGTTTGAAGGAAAAAATGTGTGAGATATTTTTAATTAAGATACAGATGAAAAAAATGAAAAAAGAAACTATAAAAGTCTATACAAGATTTGATTGATGTGTACAATTATTTAATATATTACTATTATTAATGGTAAAACTTAATATCATTAATTTTTTTATTATTATTATATTATATGTTGATTTTTATTGTATTTATGTACATGTAAAGAAGGAAAGTTACAAAAAAAAAAAAAAGTAGTACATCCCATTTTTCCTCATTTTTTCAACATTGACTTTAAGTCGGCGCTCCTCTCTTTTTTGTCGTTTGATTCAAACAAAACGTAACTCTAAACCTCAAAAAACCTAT
>Ga0209589_1011491_pt1 | contig 12451 bp, 5 predicted proteins | sample CowpeawhiteBW_FD_187525 | JGI IMG/M metagenome (GOLD analysis project Ga0209589, IMG submission 187525) | Root nodule microbial communities of legume samples collected from California USA - Cow pea white BW (SPAdes) (version 2) | ecosystem: Host-associated > Plants > Roots > Nodule | place: USA...
CTAATAAATAAATATTTAGAGCATATTTAATTGTCTAAGTATTTTTTAAGTTTCTAATTTATCAATTAATATCTTTAATTGGATAAATTAAAATAATTATTATATTTACATGTTAAATTAGTCTATTATTAAATTAATGTCATGCATCTTGCATGTTATCATGTTAATGACATGATTGCATGTTATAAATAAGCCATGCTTAATTGCAAATCTACTACATTTTTTACTTAGCAATTTTATGCGCACAACATACACCATAATTGGCAACTCTAAGCGAACGACACCATGAAACGACATGTAGGAGAACTTATTGAAAAATATGAGAAACTCTGCAATGAAGGGCATCAAACTGAAAGTGTCTCGGTGAATATTCCTTCCACCCAAGAATAAGAGGGTCCTTCAAGTCATACAATGGGGCAACGTAGAACCAGGAGACCACTCTCCGTGGATGAGGTAGAAGCTTTTGTGCGCACACTTGAATTACTTGTAGTTGGGAGAGGTACGATGTTATCAATAATATAAGTATCAGTTTACTTGTATGTGGATAACTAACTTTCTAATAACATTTATACCATCAAGAAGGTGGCGCGAGGTTAAGCTAGGAACTTTCTCGGATACAAACCACAAGACTCTTAGAGATCTAAAGGTATGATAGATCTTTGTTTTGTTTTTATCTTACTACACTTCTTATTAATTCTAATTTGATGTAATTCTAATTTGATGTGACGGGATAAATGGAACACATTAGTGCACGTGGCAAGAAATCCCCATGAGCGAAGGAGGGGTGAGCCCATACCTCAGGAGCTTTTTGATACAGTCTTAACTGCTCATACTCTTTGATAGAGTCTATATGGATAGAATCTAGAAGACTGCCTGGTACGTAGGTATATTTGTTAAAATAAAAACAATTTATCTTATTCTAACTTTTGAATAATGATAGTGATAAAATGTAGTTCTTATTCATTATGGAGAACTTTGGATGATTACTTGATTGGTCGTCAGCCTGTTCTATCATTGTGAATATATTGACTTAATAATACATATTCTTTTATAACTGTTCATTGATGCTAAGGGACTAACGGTAACAAGCAGACTTTGTATTTCTGTTATGACTTTTATCTGAATATGATGTATTTTATGAATATGTTTTTGCAGGTATTTAGATGGAGGTGTTATTATGTTTGATATTAACATTAACGACAAGAAGGTTATATGAATTTTATGAGTTAACTGAGTGCTTTAAACTTATGAATATTGTGATGTGTAATCAAAACTTTTTTTATTAATAGAACCTTTAGTTATGAGGGCTATTGTGGGTCTAGATATCAATCATATATTTCATAGATAGAATTTGTGAGAATCAACACAATATCTACTGGTATGCATAGCAAAACTCTCAAGGGTTATGTAATTATGAATTGTAGTATTTCAATTTTTTAACTAATTATGATTTTATTTTTAAAATTATCTTAGAAATAGAAATAAAAAAAATGGCAGTTAGAGATGATTAGGATAGATTATTTTAAATCATATATGAGATGTAATTCTAAAAGACAGATAGGGAGAGAGAGAAATAATCATAATATTTAATTGAAAATAAAGGGATAGTAAGTAATTTTTTGTCATTTTCTGATGAATTTTATTTTACGATATAATAATAAATGAAAGATTGAAATTTTCTTAGGGTATGATATTTTCACAAATAAAATTTTAACAAACTACTTTATTTTTAAAAAGATAAAAAAAGTACTATTTTATTATTTTATTTTGATTAAAAAAGAAAAAAAATAATTAATTTAATTTTACATATAAAAACTTTTTCAAGTTTGAAAAAAAAATTGTCAAAAATTTATTTTTCATTTTCTTAAAAGGTGTAAAACAAAATTGAAAGACAATAAAACTTTATTTCATACACATATTTATTTTGAATAATGGATATGAAAAGAACTTGTTTTTGTCTCATTGTTACCAAAATCAGATAAGTCATGGCTTTTAGAAACTTAGGAAGAACTAGTGGAATTATGAATAATACAAAGAGGAACAAATTTTGGGTGCAACACAGGTTTGTGTAGCCTGTTTTGACTGTCCAACAAAATTTAACTCGTTCTATTCTTCACTTGCCAAAAATTGATTGGACCAAGCTAGTTTGCTAGTGGAAAATGAGTTAGAATCTACACCTTGTCGCGCCATAGGATGGGTTAGCGGGATGACCCACCATTTTTGTAAAATTGTTTAATATTTTTATTTTCTTTAGATTACTTTCAAATTTTTATATATATTATGTTTATAATAAATATATATATATATATATATATATATATATATATATATATATATATATATATATATATATATACTAATAAATAATTATAGAGCATATTTAATTGTGTAAGTATTTTTTAAGTTTCTAATTTATCAATTAATATCTTTAATTGGATAAATTAAAATAATTATTAGATTTACATGTTAAATTACTCTATTATTAAATTAATGCCATGCATCTTGCATGTTATCATGTTAATAACATGATTGCATGTTATAAATAAGTCATGCTTATTTGTAAATTTTATGTGCACAGCATACACCATAATTGACAACTCTAAGCGGACGACACGATGAAACGACATGTAGCAGAACTCATTGACAAGATTGAGAAACTTGCCAATGAAGGACATCAAACTGAAAGTGTCTCGGTGCATATTCCTTCAACCCAAGAACAAGAGGGTCCTTTAAGTGATACAATCAGGCAATGTCGAACCAAGAGACCATTCTCCGTGGATGACGTAGAAGTTTTTGTGCGCACGGTGGAATTACTTGTAGTTGGGAGAGGTATGATGTTATCAATAATATCAGTATCAATTTACTTGTATGTGGATAACTGACTTTCTAATAACATTTATACCATCAAGAAGCTGGCGCGAGGTTAAGCTACGAGCTTTCCCGGATGAAGACCACATGACTCTTAGAGATCTACAGGTATGATAGATCTTTGTTTTGTTTTTTTCTTACTACAATTCTTATTAATTCTAATTTGATGTGACGGGATAAATGGAACACATTAGTGCACGTGGCAAGAATTCCCCTTGAGCGAAGGAGGGGTGAGTCCATACCTCAAGAGCTTTTGGATACAGTCTTAACTGCTCATACTCTTTGATACAGTCTATATGGATAGAATCTAGAAGACTGCCTGGTATGTAGGTATATTTGTTAAAATAAAAACAATTTATCTTATTCTAACTTTTGAATAATGATAATGAAGTATTTGTCTTAGAAATTGCTTTGCATTTATAATTAACTATGCAAAATAATTTATAATTAACCATGCAAAATAATATTTAATACTAACTGTAATTATGATGACGACTTAAAATAATATTTTACTTTCTCGAGGATTAAATGAAATATTAAATTCATTATATATAGAGTTACTTGAATGTGATAAAATGTAGTTCTTATCCATTATGGAGAACTTTGGACGATTACATTATTGGCCGTCAGCCTGTTCTATCATTATGAATATATTGACTGAATAATACATATTCTTTTATAACTGTTCATTGATGCTAAGGGACTAACGGTAACAAACAGTCTTTGTATTTCTGTTCTAACCTTTATCTGAATATGATGTATTTTATGAATATGAGGTATTTAGATGGAGGTGTTATTATGTTTAATATAAGCATTAACGAAAGGAAAGTTATACGAATTTTATGAGCTAACTGAGTGCTTTAAACTTATGAATTTTGTGATGTGTAATCAAAACTTTTTTTATTAATAGAACCTTTAGTTATGAGGGCTATAATGGGTCTAGGTATCAATCTTATATTTCATAGATAGAATTTGTGAGAATCAACACAATATCTATTGGTATGCATAACAAATCTCTTAAGGGTTATGTCATTCTGAATTGTAGTACTAAAATTTTTAAACTAATTCTGAATTTTACATATAAAAAATTTGTCAAGTTTGTAAAAAAATTGTCAAAAATTTATTTTTCATTTTCTTAAAAGGTGTAAAACAAATTGAAAGACAATAAAACATTATTTTATACACATATTTATTTTGAATAATGGATATGAAAAGAAATTGTTTTTTGTCTCATTGTTACCAAAATCATACAAGTCATGGCTTTTAGAGACTTAGGAAGAACTAGTGGAATTATGAATAATACAAAGAGGAAAAAATTATGGGTGACAACACGGGTTTGTCTAGCCTGTTTTGACTGTCCAACCCAATTGAACTCGTTATATTCTTCACTTGCAAAAAATTGATTGGACCAAGCTAGTTCGCCAGTGAAAAACGGGTAAGAATCAGTAGTTTGCCGCGCCATAGGACAGGGGAGCGGGGTGACTCGCCATTTTTGTAAAAAAATTTAATATTTTTGTTTTTTTTAGATTACTCTCAAATTTTTATATATATTATGTTTTTAATATATATATATATATATATATATTTATTTATTTATACATATACTAGTAAATAAATATTTAGAGCATATTTAATTGTCTAAGTATTTTTTAAGTTTCTACTTTATCAATTAATATCTTTAATTGGATAAATTAAAATAATTGTTATGTTTTCATGTTAAATTACTCTATTATTGAATTAATGTCATGCATCTTGCATGTTATCATGTTAATGACATGATTGCATGTTATAAATAAGCCATGCTTAATTGCAAAGCTACTACAATTTTTACTTACCAATTTTATGTGCACAGCATACACCATAATTGGCAACTCTAAGCGGGCGACACAATGAAACGACATGTAGCAGAACTCATTGAAAAAATTGAGAAACTCAGCAATGAAGGGCATCAAACTTAAAGTGTCTCGGTGCATATTCCTTCAACCCATGAACGAGAGGGTCCTCAAGTCATACAATTGGGCAACGTCGAACTAGGAGACCACTCTCTGTGGATGAGGTAGAAGCTCTTGTGCGCACGGTTGAATTACTTGGAGTTAGGAGAGGTATGATGTAATTAACTACAAAATTAACTGCATATACATATACTAATAAATAAATATTTAGAACAAATTTAATTGTCTAAGTATTTTTTAAGTTTCTAATTTATCAATTAATATCTTTAATTGGATAAATTAAAATAATTATTAGATTTACATGTTAAATTACTCTATTATTAAATTAATGTCATGCATCTTGCATGTTATCATGTTAATGACATGATTGCATTTTATAAATAAGCCATGCTTAATTGCAAAGCTACTACAAGTTTTACTTAGCAATTCTATGTGCACAACGTACACCATAATTGGCAACTCTAAGCGGGCGGCACCATGAAACGACATGTAGCAGAACTTATTGAAAAAATTGAGAAACTCTGAAATGAAGGACATCAAACTTAAAGTGTCTTGGTGCATATTCCTTCAACCCATGAACTAGAGGGTCCTTCATGTCATACAATTGCGCAACGTCGAACCAGGAGACTACTCTCCGTGGATGAGGAAGAAGCTCTTGTGCGAACGGTTGAATTACTTGGAGTTGGGAGAGGTATGATGTTATCAATACTATCAGTATCAGTTTACCTGTATGTGGATAACTAACTTTCTAATAACATTGATACCATCGAGAAGGTGGCGCGAGGTTTAGCTAAGAGCTTTCTCGGATGCAGACCACATAACTCTTAGAGATCTAAAAGGTATGATAAATCTTTGTTTTGTTTTTTTCTTACTACAATTCTTATTAATACTAATTTGATGTAATTATAATTTGATATGACAGGATAAATGGAACACATTAGTGCATGCGGCAAGAATCCCCCCTGAGCGAAGGAGGGTGAGCCCATACCTCAGGAGCTCTTTGATAGAGTCTTAACTGCTCATACTCTTGGATAGAGTCTATATGGATAAAATCTAGAAGACTGCCTGGTATGTAGGTATATTATTTAAAATAAAAACAATTTATCTTATTCTAACTTTTGAATAATGATAGTGAAGTATCTGTCTTAAAAATAGCTTTGCATTTATAATTAACTACGCAAAATAATATTGAATACTAACTGTAATTATGATCACGACTTAAAATAATATTTTACTTTCTCGGGGATTAAATGAAATATTAAATTCATTATAAACTTGAATGTGATAAAATGTAGTTCTTATCAATTATAGAGAACTTTGGACGATTACTTGATTGGCTGTCAGCCTGTTCTATCATTGTGAATATATTGACTTAATAATACATATTCTTTTATAATTTTTCATTGATGCTAAGGGATTAACGGTAACAAGCAGTCTTTGTATTTATGTTCTGACCTTTATCTGAATATAATGTATTTTATGAATATGTTTTTGCAGGTATTTAGATGAAGGTGTTATTATGTTTGATATAGGCATTAACGAAAAGAAGGTTATATGAATTTTATGAGCTAATGAGTGCTTTAAACTTATGAATATTGTGATGTGTAATCAAAACTTTTTTTTATTAATAGAACATTTAATTATGAGGGCTATTTTGGGTCTAGGTATCAATCTTATATTTCATAGATAGAATTTGTGAGAATCAACACAATATCTACTGGTATGCATAGCAAAACTCTCAAGGGTTATATAATTATGAATTGTAGTATTTAAATTTTTTAACTAATTATGATTGTATTTTTAAAATTATCTTATAAATAGAAATAAAAAAATGACAGTTAGAAATGATTGGGATAGATTATTATAAATCAGATATGAGATGTAATTCTAAAAGAGAGATAGGGAGAAACAGAAATAGTCATAATATTTAACTGAAAATAAAGGGATAGTAAGTAATTTTTTTGTAATTTTACTCATGAATTTTATTTTACGATATAATAATACATGAAAGATTGAAATTTTCTTAGGGTATGATATTTTCACAAATAAAATTTTAACAATTTTACAAACTACTTTATTTTTAAAAAGATAAAACAAGTACTATTTTATTTTGATTAAAAAATAAAACAAAATTAATTAATTTAATTTTACATATAAAAACTTTGTCAAGTTTGTAAAAAAAATTGTCAAAAATTTATTTTTCATTTTCTTAAAAGGTGTAAAAAAAAATTTAAAGACAATAAAACTTTATTTCACACACATATTTATTTTGAATAATGGATATGAAAAGAAATTGTTTTTGTCTCATTCTTACCAAAATCAGATAAGTCATGGCTTTTAGAGACTTAGGAAGAACTTGTGGAATTATGAAAAATACAAAGAGGAACAAATTATGGGTGACAACACGGGTTTGTCTAGCCTGTTTTGACTGTCCAACCCAATTTAATTCGTTCTATTCTTCACTTGCCAAAAATTGATTTTACCAAGCTAGTTTGCTAGTGAAAAACGGATTAGAATCTGCAGCTTGCCGCACTATAGGATGGGCTAGCGGGGTGACCTGCCATTTTTGTAAATTTTTTTAATAATTTTATTTTTTTAGATCACTTTAAAATTTTTATATATATTATGTTTATTATATATATATATACATATATTAATAAATAAATATTTAGACCATATTTAATTGTCTAAGTATTTTTTGAGTTTCTAATTTATCAATTAATATCTTTAATTGGATAAATTAAAATAATTATTAGATTTACATGTTAAATTACTATATTATTAAATTAATGTCATGCATCTTGCATGTTATCATGTTAATGACATGATTGCATGTTATAAGTAAGTCATGCTTAATTGCAAAGTTACTACAATTTTTACTTACTAATTTTATGTGCACAGCATACACCATAATTGGCAACTCTAAACGGGCAGCACCATGAAACGATATGTAGCAGAACTCATTGACACAATTGAGAAACTCTTCAATGAAGGGCATCAAACTGAAAGTGTCTCGGTGCATATTCCTTCAACCCAAGAACAAGAGGGTCTTTGAAGTCATACAATTGGGCAAAGTCGAACAAGGAGACCACTCTTCGTGGATGAGGTGGAAGCTCTTGTGCGCATAATTGAATTACTTGGAGTTGGGAGATATGATGTTATAAATAATATCAGTATCAGTTTACAAGTATGTGGATAACTGACTTTCTAATAACATTGATACCATCGAGAAGGTGGCGCGAGGTTAAGCTACGAGCTTTCTCGGATGCAGACCACAGGACTCTTAGAGATCTAAAGGTATGATGGATTTTTTTTTTATTTTTTCTTACTACAATTCTTATTAATACTAATTTGATGAATTCTAATTTGATATGACAGGATAAATGGAACATATTAGTGCACGCGGCAAGAATTCCCGCTGAGCGAAGGAGGGGTGAGCCCATGCCTCAGAAGCTCTTTTATAGAGTCTTAACTGCTCATACTCCTGGATAGAGTCTATATGGATATAATCTAGAAGACTGCCTGATATGTAGGTATATTTGATAAAATAAAAACAATTTATGTTATTCTAACTTTTGAATAATGATAATGAAGTATCTGTCTTAAAAATTTCTTTGCATTTATAATTAACTATGCAAAATAATTTATAATTAACCATGCAAAATAATATCGAATACTAACTGTAATTATGATCACCACTTAAAATAATATTTTACTTTCTCGAGGATTAAATGAAATATTAAATTCATTATATATAGAGTTACTTGAATGTGATAAAATGTAGTTCTAATCTTCACTTGCCAAAAATTGATTGGACCAAGCTAGCTTGCCAATGGAAAACGGGTTAGAATCTACAGCTTGCCGCGCCATAGGACGGGCTAGCGGGGTGACCCGCCATTTTTGTAAAATTTTTTAATTTTTTAATTTTTTTCAGATTACTTTCAAATTTTTATATATATTATGTTTATAATATATATATATATATATATATATACACATATACTAATAAATAAATATTTAGAACATATTTAATAGTCTAAGTATTTTTTAAGTTTCTAATTTATCAATAAATATCTTTAATTGGATAAATTTAAATAATTATTACATTTAAATGTTAAATTACTCTATTATTAAATTAATGTCATGCATCTTGCATGTTATCATGTTAATGACATGATTGCATGTTATAAATAAGCCATGCTTAATTGCAAAACTACTACAATTTTTACTTAGCAATTTTATGTGCACAGCATACACCATAACTAACAACTCTAAGCGGGCGGCACCATGAAACGACATGTAGCAGAACTCATTGACAAAATTAAGAAACTCTGCAATGAAGGGCATCAAACTGAAAGTGTCTCGGTGCAAATTCCTTCAACCCTAGAACGAGAGGGTCCTTCATGTCATACAATTAGGCAACGTCGAACCAGGAGACCACTCTCCGTGATTGAGGTAGAAGCTCTTGTGCGCACGGTTGAATTACATGGAGTTGGGAGAGGCATGATGTTATCAATAATATCAGTATCAGTTTACTTGTATGTGGATAACTGACTTTCTAATAACATTTATATCATCAAGGAGGTGGCGCGGGGTTAAGCTGGGAGCTTTCTCGGATGCAGACCACAAGACTCTTAGAGATCTAAAGGTATGATAGATCTTTGTTTTGTTTTTTTCTTACTACAATTCTTATTAATACTAATTTGATATGACCAGATAAATGGAACACATTAGTACACGCGGCAAGAATTCCCCCTGAGAGAAGGAGGGGTGAGCCCATACCTCAGGAGCTCTTTGATAGAGTCTTATCTACTCATACTCTTGGATAGAATCTATATGGATAGAATTTAGAAGACTGCCTGGTATGTAGGTATATTTGTTAAAATAAAACAATTTATCTTATTCTAACTTTTGAATAATGATAGTGAAGTATCTGTCTTAAAAATTTCTTTGCATTTATAATTAACTATGCAAAATAATTTATAATTAACCATGCAAAATAATATTGAATTCTAACTGTAATTATGATCACGACTTAAAATAATATTTTACTTTCTCGAGGATTAAATAAAATATTAAATTCAATATATATAAAGTTACTTGAATGTGATAAAATGTAGTTCTTATCAATTATGCAGAAATTTGGACGATTACTTGATTGGTCGTCAGCCTATTCTATCATGGCTTTTAGAGACTTAGGAAGAACTAGTGGAATTATGAATAATACAAAGGGGAAAAAATTATGGGGGACAACACGGGTTTGTCTAGCCTGTTTTGACTGTGCAACCCAATTTAATTTGTTCTATTCTTCACTTGCCAAAAATTGATTGGACCAAGCTAGTTTGCCAGTGAAAAACGGGTTGGAATCTACAGCTTGCCTCACCATAGGACGGGCTAGCGGGGTGACCCGCCATTTTTGAAAATTTTTTTAATATTTTTATTTTTTTAGATTACTTTCAAATTTTATATATATTATGTTTATTATATATATATATACATATACTAATAAATATATATTTAGAGCATATTTAATTGTCTAAGTATTTTTTAAGTTTCTAATTTATCAATTAATATCTTTAATTGGATAAATTAAATTAATTATTAGATTTACATGTGAAATTACTCTATTATTAAATTAATATCATGCATCTTGCATGTTATCATGTTAATGACATGATTGCATGTTATAAATAAGTCATGCTTAATTGCAAAGCTAGTACAATTTTTACTTACCAATTTTATGTGGACAACATACACCATAATTTGCAACTCCAAGCGGGCGGCACCATGAAACGACATGTAGCAGAACTCATTGACAAAATTGAGAAACTCTGCAATGAAGGACATCAAACTGAAAGTGTCTCGGTGCATATTCCTTCAACCTATGAACGAGAGGGTCCTTCAAGTCATACAATTGGGCAACGTCGAACCAGGAGACCACTCTCCGTGGATGAGGTAGAAGCTCTTGTGCGCACGGTGGAATTACTTGGAGTTGGGAGAGGTATGATGTTATCAATAATATCAGTATCAGTTTACCTGTATGTGGAGAAATGACTTTCTAATAACATTTATACCATCTAGGAGGTGGCGTGAGGTTAAGCTACGAGCTTTCTCGGATGCAGACCACAGGACTCTTAGAGATCTTAAAGGTATGATAAGACTTTGTTTTGTTTTTTTTCTTACTACAATTCTTATTAATACTAATTTGATGTAATTCTAATTTGATATGACAGGATAAATGGAACACATTAGTGCACGCGACAAGAATTCTCCCTGAGCGAAGGACGGGTGAGCCCATACCTATAGATGTCTATAAATATATATTTCACTTTGTTAATGAATATAAATTTATTATATATATCAACTTAATCAGTTTATAAATATTAATAACTTGTTTCATTATATAAATATTTAGAAAATATGAACACTTATATGTAATAATAAAATATAAAATAATCAAACAAAGGAATCAATATTCTATCATCTCACTAGGTTATAATTAATTATTCTATCTTTTATATTACATGATAATTTTGCTATGTTTTAATCAAATTTACATTTTTAAATTAAATTTTAAAATGTAAAATTTGTATTTTAAATTATACTATCTAAAATATAAAAGTATTTTTTTTAATTGTGTAATATGAAAGATTTACTATAATGCTTTTAGAATAGGACAATACACATTTTAGTGAGTCATTGAAATATCAAAATATTACTTTCTCTCATCTCTATAAGGCAACGCAGTATAAACATTAAAAAAAGTATATAAAAATAAATACTTTATTGTTCTAGAATTTTTAATCTAAAATGATATCAATTTTTTATATTTTATATGTAAATTAAACTTGTATTTCATTCTTTGGTCAATAAAACACATTCAAGATATTCATCAAATAAAAAATCTCATAAAAAAATACACCAACAATCCTAAAATTATTGTGTAAAGAAAAATGCCATTTTTTATTATCAAATAGTCAGATAATCAACGTAATTATCAAATTTATTTAACAATATGAAAAAAAATTTGTTAACGTGTTTAAAAATAATTAGACAAACACTGAACCTAACTAATTTTGAGGTAAATTAATATATTTAATTTTTTATATTTAAATATACGTTAAATGTAAGAGAAAGAAAAGTTTAATATATTTAGATAATAACTTTAACATTAATTATCTTATCTATTGGATAACAATAACGCACTATTGTTTATTGAAGATAGTAACTTAGAAAATAAAAAAGTCAAAGCAGTTGAATAATCTACCTTAAAAATAAATTAGAAATATGTAAATTATTTTAAATATATTTGTTATTTATATCTCAGATTTTTTCTACATCGTACATATATTTATATCTATATATATATATATATATATATATATATAAAAAAATATATTTTTTTTTTTTTCTGTTTTTAGTTTTACCTTTTACATCAAAATTACTATTTTATCAAAATAATCATTCAATTAACCATTATTTTTTAAAATATAATAGCTTTTTTAATTTAACCGTTTTTTTTAATTTAATAAATTTTTAATTAAAAAATTACTCATACAACAAAGAAAATATTTAAAATTAAATTAAAAAAATATTTAAATTTAAAAATATTATTATTAATTTAAATATAA
>Ga0209589_1011494_pt1 | contig 12449 bp, 8 predicted proteins | sample CowpeawhiteBW_FD_187525 | JGI IMG/M metagenome (GOLD analysis project Ga0209589, IMG submission 187525) | Root nodule microbial communities of legume samples collected from California USA - Cow pea white BW (SPAdes) (version 2) | ecosystem: Host-associated > Plants > Roots > Nodule | place: USA...
CACGCATTTCTGAAGATGAAGGACTAAATTGGTCAAAAGTTTCGATGAGGGACTAATTTCAAATTTTACTAAAACTTGAGGGACCAAAAACATATTTAACCCATATATATATATATATATATATATATATATATATATATATATATATATATATATATAAGGTAAAGTTTAGCGGGTACGGGTATCCACGGGTATGGATACTATGATACCCGTACCCGCCCCGTTAACATGCGGGTATAAAAAATACCCATACCCGCGGGTAGCGAGTATCCATTTTTAATATCAATTTCCTACCCGTTGCGGGTTTTATCCGCGGATACCCGTTGCGGGTTTTATCCGCGGATACCCGCGGGTACGAATTTTTTTGACATCCCTACATGGGACTGTTGTTTTTGTTTTTATGATTTTATATGTTTTATTTTTTATTTTTCTATTTATTTATTTCTTCTTCCCGCAATTCCACCGAAAATTTGACCTTTCACTTAATATAAATGGTAAGATAATTATTTAATTTAGGTTAAGCGATTTTTTATATATGTTTCAATTTTTTTATTATCGAATTCTTAATTAGTGTCTAGTTGATGACTTTGTTTTCATGATAAAAGTAATTATATATTAATAACCTAAAGTAATTTTACGTGATGTTGGATGGTTTTTATATTGTATGACAATTACGTTTTTGTATTTTTTGTAAATATTTATATAATTAGTACTTCATTTTTCTTAAAATTTTATATAGGAAATGATTAAATTCATAAATTATTTTTCTTATTATACACTTATTTGAAAAAGTAAAATATAAAATAGTTTAATAACTTTACATTTATTTTTATAAATATAAATATTTTCTTAAATCAAAACATTCTTCAATTCTATATTTTTTAATTGTAATAAGGTGGTTTTACCTTTAAAAATAAAGGAAAAATATTAGTTTTTTGTTTACTTGTTTAGGCATAGGCTACAGATTTAATTCTCACTCACTCAGTAAGATAAATACACTTTTTTTTAATAAGGCTCTTTTTCTTAAATGCTACTTATTGAATTTGAATATTTAGAATTTATGTATATCGGTATAATTTATATCTTTAAACACAAATTTTTACTTAATTATCACTCTGGTGCAAACATCATTCTCATAATCATGTCTAGGAAAATATCATAAACCAAAAAAGAAAATTATTACATGAAATAACAAAGAGATGAACATAGTGCTTTTATTTAATTTAACATAAAATAATATAAAACTATTGATGATATGGTCGAATTTCTTTGAAGGACTTTATGGATAGAATTTAGTGTGTATATACAATTAGTATTAAGGTTTTTATACTATTAATTAATAAAAATCATGTGAAATATAATTTTAAGATATTATGATAAAAAAAATACTACAATTTATACTTCAATAATCATGAAAAAAGTTAAACCATCATATGGTAGATTACTCATTTCTATTTTATTTATTATTACCATAATCTATAAGAAAAAAAGATAAATACATTTTTTGGTGTTTTCAAGAAATCAATATATATTCCAACCTGCGACGGGTTGCTGGACGGGTTATAGCGGGCCAACCCGCAACCCGTTTCCTCCTAATTAATTAGTAATACTCACTTCTATTCCAGGTCGGTGCTGTAGATGTGATACTCACTTCTCCTTCTGTGTGCGATTGCGAGAGAGTTACTCACTTCTTCTCCTTCAATAGCCGAACCCAAACACAATCTCCTCTCAAGCATCTCATCTCCTTCGATTTTTTCTTGATTGAAGCCCCTCTGCGACGACGTCCATGTTCTTCTTCGATTTTCATCTCTGCGACGACAATGTCGCACGAAGGTAGGGGACGCCGTTGTTGAACCTTGTCTTGGACGACCACCAATTTCAGCGGCCGCGAAGGCTGACGTGGTGGAGAGGTTGGTTCCTTTGTCCTGAATTTGCCCTAAATTTTTCGATTCCTCTCTGCCGTAGTTCTTCGATTGAGTGTAACTTCCCAATTTATCTTTCATTTTCCCTAAATAATGAAACATTGGCCCTAATTTGTGGTGATGATGGATTGAGATTTTGTGACTTTTTCAGCCACTGTAATTGGGATTTTATTTGTGGTTTAGTGTTTATAATGTTAGATTGGTTTATGCAGATTTTATGTTGTGGTTAATTTGCTGTATTGTATGGATTTGCCACTGCAACTTTAGTAAATTTTTCAGTCACTGCAATGATTAGTTTTATGCCTGCAATTTTAGTGAATACACAGGTTTATTGATTCATGTTATATAAATGTCTGTAATTGTGCATACACAGGTTTACTGAAATGGGTCGTAAAAAACTACAAATTACCCAACTGCCACGTCCAAAATGAAAAAGAAAAAAAAAATGGCGGACCACCCACCAGCCTTCCCATTGTCGGGTTAGGTTGATGTTTTCAGCTCATTTCTTTAAAAAGGGCTGGACCGTCCCAGCCGTATTTTTCTGCTTGGCTAACGTCGGGACGGGTCAAAACGGGCTGGGTTGACCGGTTTTGCCACCCTATAAAAATTAACATAAATTAAATAATTATCTTACCATCTACATAAGTGAATGGTCAAATTTTCGGTGGAATTGTGGGAACAAGAAATAAATAAATAGACAAATAAAAAATAAAACAATAATAAGAAAATAGAACATATAAAAACATAAATTATATTGCTTGTGGAATGGGATGCTATAGAATTTTTGTTGTGTTTTGCTTGTGGATTAGGATTGATTTATTCTTCGTTACCGTATTGAAGCTATCCTCTCTCGTATTAATATTTCTTTTGCAATATCTAGGGTTCAAGGTATTATGCTAGCTGGATTCATTCTCTTGCTGAAATGCAGTCTTTCTAGGTAGAAAACTCGTTCTCACAGTTTCATTTGTGTACTGAATGGATGTCTTTTTTATTTTTTTTCTTTGTTTTTTTGTCTGAAGTTTTGGTTTTGGTTAGAATACTTGCAATTTTATGCTGTGCATGGTGAGTAGTTCCAGTAACTGAAATGGTGAGACATTGGATGTCTGTGTCAAAGGCTAGGGGCCATTTCTTTTATCTTTTAATTGTTTGAAGATAGTTGTGCTTCTTTAATTGGAAGGCTTGTTTTAGAAAATTGTAATAATTATTATTTTTCTTAGAAAAAAAAAAAACAAACAGAAGTCTCTGAAAGCTGTTTCAGTTCTTCTGATAAGCTAATGACAATAGTTTCTGAAAAGAACGCACTCTGATAAAAGGATGTAAACCAGAAGTAGATCCTTGGTCATGTCTTCCAAGATTTCTAGCTATATGGTTAGTCGCAACCAGAAGTATTGTACTGATGTGGTAGTTGCGTGTTGCTTACATGATTTGTTCTTGATTTGTTATAACATATATCCTTTGTCAGTAATGATGTAATTATTTGCTTCAGTGGCCATGTCTCCTTTGAGTTAATGGACTTTAGTACGATATTATCTCTATTTCCTTGTATTAGGTTGCCTTAATGTCTTTGAAGGCCTTTTAAGTTGAATATTTCATGTGTTTTAAGTCTGGTTAGTTTTCTTCACCTGTCTTTTGTAAACACTTCATTTGAGAAATATGAATCGAACACTCATCTAATGTAGTACAAAATGGTATTTCTGCACTAATCAAGTTGATTAAACTTCTTTGAAGGCCTGTAGGCTAAGTTAATTTTTGTTCTGTTGACAGAAAGTTTGTTCAACCATCTCTTTCTTCGCTTTAGCTATGACAGAAAAACTTATAAAGAAGATAATAAATCCAATAAGGACAACAAACCTAGAAAAAATCTGAGTCTTTTTTATTATAAATTATTCTGTATTTTTTTAAATAGTAATATTAAAAGACATAAAAAAAATTAAAAACAATAGTAACAAAACATACACATAAGATACATCTTATATTGTTACATAATAAAAAATATTTTACAAGCTAAAATATTTAAGAAAAAAAAACGAAAAAAATCAATCAAAATCATCAAACATTTATACCATTGTGTTTGTAATTCCTAGGTAACATCACTCTTTCTTTCACACGTAACAATTTAACCTTAAAAAACATTTTTGTTATTTAATATATTTAATATAAAAATATTACAACAACCACAAAACATGTGTTAATTCTTCCGCTGTTTCAAGTAATGTTTTAGGTTTTGTACAATTTATTTTTGTTCTTCTCGCTTTCTTCTTTAATGCAATCTAACCTCGTGGCTCCATCCCCTCCTAGACCTACTCTCTAATCGGTACTAATTTTAGATTCCTGCTTTCTTTGATTCATTGCAACGAATTTCAATGTGTCTCCATAGTTTTTTCATCTTGCTTCTCACCCATTTCACGATCTATGCTCCATGTCTATGATGTGCTCGATTTGAATTGAACCCACTCTTGAAAATGCTGTTAGTGCTTCTGGTTTTCTTCACTGCATCAATTATCCATCTAGGTCATTTCTAATACCCTAAGAAATTGGATGTTTAAAGTTGCTTACTTTCATGATTGTGTATGCTCCATTGACGGATTCTTCAATTGGGTTTTGATTTAGCTCTCTTTATGTGTTTGTGCATCATGTCACTTAGTGAGTTGTAGTTATATAACTGTGCTTTTGGATAAACTTATATACACAGAAAAAAACACAACACTAAACCAAACATGCCCCATATAAATGAACTTTGATGCTGTTTAGTTGAGATTTCTATTTTATTGCACTGTGGTAATTACAATTTTATGGGTAATTGAGCATTCAACAACAACAGGTGTGTTTAGTCTCAATTTGCCTTCTTCCTTCACAGGCTATAATAAGCTGTGGTTAGTCATAGATGGCACTCTCAGCTTCACGAGCAATGTCAAAGGGTGTGGTGGTATCGGTGCCTGTTTTGGTTCTATCTGCATTAGTGGCTACGGTTTTCCTGTTCTTCCTTTTGTCCTCTCTTTCATCCTGCTCCTGCCCTACTACAAACATGTCTCCTTCCATGGCTAGGAGTGTTGGTATTGGTGTTTCCGAGTCTAGCAATGGTGATGTTCCATCATTGCCAATGAAGGAGTCTGGCAACAGTATTGCTCCCTTGTCAACAAGGAAGGAGGATGTTGAGTGGGTGAAGTATCAAATCCATGTAAATGGGCTTCATATGCATGACAATGTGCTTCGCAAGGGTATTAACCCTCGCACCAGGGCTCAACAACTTGAGGATTTGAGACAGTAAGACCCTTCCAAATTCTCAGACTTTTTAATCCAATTGTGTGTGTATATGTGCATATCTTTCTTTTGGGATTACCATTAAACTTCATTATTAGTCATCACAATAGTGATTTATGAGAAGCCTGCAGTTTGTAGTTTGCCTTGAAAGTTGTATTTTTGAAGGGGGGAGAGCACATTGAGGGTGTAAGGGCATTGATTGAAAGTTCTAACAATTCAGACTCTAAATATTAGGCAATATTTGGAAAATAAATTAACTAGCTGATGAGTAGGCTAGTCTTTTTGCAGGAGTCATAGAAGGTGAGAGAAGATACAAGAGAATGAGTGGAAATTTGTGTTCCTGGAAAACTCAGTGCTGTTGCCTTTCTTTTTGTCTCTAAAATAGTTTTTGCATGATGCTATGCTTTTGACTGAAGTTTGTTTTACTTTCTGTCCATCTTTCTGTGAAAATCTGTTTTAAACATTGCCTTCACCACCTTTAGTGTTGACATTTTTTTTCAATTTTGAATTCTCAATTTATAATGGTGACAGTTCGCCTCTTTCTCATAATGTAGTACTTATCCATTTGATTGTGAATAATATAGTAGGGGTGTGCATATTCAAACACTATATATAATATAGTTCATACTCTGAGGTTTTTTTTTTTTTTGGTTAGACAACGATGTTTTTGGGAGTGTTTAGTTACCCTCTTGGGACACATTTTTGAGGCATTGATTGCAATTTCTGATTTCATGTTATTGAACATGGATATTTGAATACCCTTTTTGGTTTTCTGATCTCAACTTGTTCTTCCAAGCGCAGATTTAAGGGCATATCTCACTATGAGAAACCTGACTCAGATAATCACACTGCCTTCCCATGCCCTGGGGAACTGCTAGTGGAAGAGCACCATAGCAACTATGGCGAACCTTGGGCAGGGGGAAGAGATGTGTTTGAGTTCCTTGCACAAGCCACTCAACTCAGACCAGACTCATCGGTGCTAGAGATAGGCTGTGGCACTCTTCGAGTTGGTTTGCATTTCATTCGATACCTAAATCCTGAACACTTCCATTGTCTTGAAAGAGACGAGTTGTCTCTGATGGCAGCATTTAGGTATGAACTTCCTGCCCAGGGCCTTCTACACAAACGACCTTTGATAGTTAAGGGGGAAGACATGGATTTCAGCAAATTTGGTTCTGGCACATTTTATGATTTGATTTATGCTAGTGCTGTATTCCTTCATATGCCTGATAAACTTGTGTGGACTGGAATGGAAAGATTAGCATCTAAATTGAAGCCATATGATGGAAGAATCTTTGTATCACATAATATAAAGTTTTGCTCACGGTTGGGAGGAGAAGAATGCACGAAGAGGCTTGCAAGTTTGGGGCTCGAGTATCTTGGGAAGCAAACTCATGATAGTTTGTTATTCAACCATTATGAGATATGGTTTGAGTTTAGACGGTCAAAGGCATAATGTGTGGTTGGTATATTTGTATTATTCTTTTGGGGTCCATTTGTAGAAGGGCACCTTGAAGATTACATTTTTCACATTGTTTCTATATAGATTCTGATATGATTGTTGTATTTAGCAATCTTGTACTGATTGTTGTTTTGACAATAATTACACTAGATGGTCTCTATCTAACACGTGTATGGTGTATGATGATATTGAATACTTGTACTTTTAGGATTGTGTTGTAACAAGAGTGTTCTTCAAAAGGAGTGCTTTTTTGCTTTTGAGAAAATGGCCTCTGCACTTAAATGGAAATTCAAAATGATCAATTTGAGCTAATTCAACGTGATTTATACTCATAAACCAAATTTTTTGTTCCATTGTATTGCTTGTTTGGAGAATACACAAAATCGGTTCTTCTAATTATGATATATGTTTCAATGTAGAATATATGTTTTTGATTAATTTAGACATAAGTTTTGATCAAATCCCCTTATTCAATGAGGAAAAAACACTATCACGGAGGGACCCTGGGACTGCCCAAAGTGATTTCCCTTTTTTGATGACATATGTGCAGTGTTGTTAAGATTCTAAGTATACTTGTGTGATCTTGTAAGTAACAAGTATGTGAGGAGGAGACATTTATGCCAATGAAAAAAGTATGGATTGTCATGATTGCTCATAAAATTGAAGGATTATACAACACACATCAGCTCAACTTGTAAAGATGTTATTTTTTTCCCCTTAAGATTTTCATAGATAACTGGGAATAAACCAAACAATTCTAAATGATATACACTTTCATCATTGTCATTGTTGTTGGCCATCACAACACTGATGTTATTGTCCCATCCCAGACACTTGCCTCGTTATCTTTAATCACCATAATATTTGAATAATAAAACAAAATAACTTCTATCAGCAGAATTATTTTGGTAAATAAAACAAATGAAAAAAAAATGTGGAAAGGGGTGATAAATAACCAGTGTTCACACACCCTTTCTGCGACAGCAACTATACATTTTACTTCGAAATGATAAGCAACTATACATTTTACTTTGGTACCAAGACACAAAGTAAGATTCTAACTCCACCTTTTAGCTTTAATTTTTCATTACTCAAACACTCATTTTGTTCTTTCTTTTCTCATTTGGGTTTCATTTCAATTTTTTTATGTATGTTTTGATCTGCTTTGTCAATTAACAAAACCCAGACTAGGATGTGTTTCTTGTTATTTATTTTTTGCTGAGGGGGCACTCATCGTTAAACTTTATTGGGTTACAAATTTTCTATTTTTTGGGTAGGTGGGATTAAGTGTCTAAAGTGACAAGGAGTTTTCTGGGTCTACAAAAGATGATAAGAAGAAAGTGTCAAAAGTGTGATAAGGGGTTTCTCCGGTCTATAACAGATGATGAGAAGTGTTATTCTTTTAGTGTGGTAAATTTAATTTGGTGTAAACCTTATCTTGTAATATTGACATTCTTTTGAAGACTGTATTCTAAAAGGTAGGCATATCATTGAAATAGCTGATATTTTGCAGCTAATTTGGGATATCAATATGAACTTGTACTGCAACCGTGCTGTTTGAAACACTTCAAACACTGTATAGGTGAATGTCAAAAGTTAGTTATATGAGGAGAACCGTTATTGTTGATCTTTTTCTTAGGATATTAAGTCTTTATGTTTTCAGGAGGATGACTTGGTCAGTAAGAAACAGCTTAAATGACAGCAGTGTTAGTTCTTCCACTTCAAACTCACTCTTAAAATTATATTTTAATAACAAAATAGTTCCACCAAAAATTAATAATAGAATTGTTCTTGTACGGAATCAAACTGTCTCAAGAATTTTCTATCCTCCGCTTTCACTTTTCTAAAACCGTATCTGGTGGTGCTTCTCGGGATGGTGTATCTGCAGATACTCTGATCTTCAAGTTAGAGATCTCACAATAGAGAGTGTATACTTAATTAGAATTCAGATCATGTCCTTACCTTCAGACATTACCTGACTTTGATTCTGATTTTATTGTCTGCAAGATCGTTTTCATTCTCTCATAAATGCTATTAATATCCTACTGCAACTGTTTTGGACTTGAATGTACCATTATACTGGAAAAATGATACATTGACACCCCAAAGTTACCACTTTCATGACCACCTTACGTGGCAACAGAAATTGGATTTAAATTTTATTTTTAATTGAAAAATTAAATTGGCATCAGGAAGCGTCATTCTCCGCACACGCGCGTGTAGTCACAGCCAGTTGCCACATTTCCCGCACAGCAGTCCGCGCATTTCTGTTTTCGTTTTTGAAAACTCTTTCACTGCTCCACCGCTCCACCGCTCCACCGCTTCTCCATTTCTCCAAAGCGCCCGCAAACCCTGTGCTCGCCTTCTTCCCGCACACACACAGACCCCTCTCCTGGCCTTCTTCCCGCACACACACAGCCCCAAATAACCCTTCCCGCACCACACACACCTCTTTCTCCACCGTTTCCCTCTCCCTCTCCCGCTCCGTCTCCACCAACACTTGGACGCAACTTTTTCTGCTGTCGTTGCTCAATCCCCGAACCCCTCCACACTCCCAATTTCATAACCTAACCTAAAGTTTTCCCCAATTTCGACGCTCACCACCGCTGCTCCCACCGCTTATCCGCACCTGCCGTTTTCTTGTTCACTCACTCACGCACTCATCTTCATCAAGACCTCAACCTCCCCTCTATCTTTCCCTCACTTTCAATCACAACAAGAAGTCGAGCCCAATGGCAACCGCCAAAGCCGTAGTCCAGCAGTGAAGCACGCATCCTTCCACCCTACTCTGTAACCATGACAGTGAAGCACGCATTTTCGAGCGATTGTCCTGTCTGTCTCGCGGGCTGAGCACGTTCGAGGAGCAAGGTCCATTTTCTTTCACCTTCACGAGCCTTGATTCATGGCTTTTAAAATTTATTAATTTTGTTTAATCGCGAATTATTGTTTGGGTGTGGTGTTTGCTGTTTATTTATTGCAATTCCTTATATAAACTGTTTACTCTAGTAGGAGATTGGAGATTTTGGATACGTATGGCAGAAGAAGAAGATGGTGTATTAAGGAAGGTAAATGTGTGTGATTATGGTTGATTCATTTACAATTTTGTGTTGTTATGTAATTCCATAATCTGTCAATTATCACTTGTGCAAAACGTGTTTGGTGTGTTACACCATAATTGGTCTTGGGTTGGCGGATAAATATAAAATTGTTGGAGGCTAGTTTTTCAGAAAATGAACTTACAACTTGTTTACAAGAAGTGAGATGGGGTCTGGTGTTGGTGTGCCCAATTGGGGTCCAACCTTTTTGTAAGTGGGAAAAATGTGTGTTTTTATATAGTTCCAAAATTTGCGAATTGTTATTTGTGCAAAAGCTCTTTGGTGGATTACATCTTCATTGCTTTTCGGTTGCAAGATAAATTTGAAATTGTTGCAACCTACTATTGCCCCAAATGAAGTTACACATGCTTTAGAAGAATTGGGATGGGGTCTGGTCTTGCTGGCACTGTTGGGGTCCAACCTTTTAGTAAGTGGGATAATTGTGTGTTGTTTTTTTGTAGTTCCAAAATTTGCGAATTATAATTTGTGCAAAAGCTCTTTGCTGGGTAACATCTTGATTGCTCCTGGGTTGCAAGTTAACTTTTAAATTGTTGTAGGCTAGTCTTTCCCCAAATGAAGTTAGACCTGGTTTAGAAGAAGTGGGATGGGGTCTGGTGTTGGTGTGCATTGTTGGGGTCCAACCTTTTTGCAAGTGGTAGAATTGTGTGTTGTTTTGCAATTCGAAAAGGTGTGAATTTTAATTTGTGCATAATATGTGTCGTGGGTTACACCTTAATTGCTGTTGGGTTGCAAGATAAATTATAAAATGTTGGATAGTTTGTTTTTCCCAAATGAAGTAACACCCTCTTTTAAAGAAATGCGATGGGTCTGCTATTTTAGTAAGGGATAAAATTGTGTGTTCTGTTGCACTTCCAAAATCTGTCAATTTTAGATTGTACACAAACTCTTGTTTGGGTTATACCTTAATCGTTCTTTGGTTGGAAGATAAGTTGGAAAATCCTGCAGACTAGTTATTCCTTATATTAAGTCACACTAGGTTTACAAGAAGTGGAATGGGCTCTACTATTGGTATGCACACTAGGGGTCCACCCTTTACGAGCGGACACATTTGTCTGTTATGCACTGCCAATATCTGTCAGCTTAATTTATCCAAAAACTGTTTTGTGGGTTACATCATAATTGCGCTTGGGTTGCAAGATAAGTATAAAAAAGTTGCAGGTCAGTAATTTTCTTCGGTGGCAAGAGAAGTCGTAAGGAGAAGTAGTGAACTATTCATTTTTCATTTTTTTTATTATATTTCATTAAGTTCATTTATTGATGTATTCTGACATGTTTTTTTAACACTTTCATTTGTTTTGTAGGTTGTGGTTCGCAACCATTGTAAAACAGACTACATTGTTAAAGTTAATGGATTATTGAGAGCAAGCCATCGCTCTCGAATTGGAGGCACTCCATTTAGGTGGTGTGTTGACATGGTGAAACCGTTGGATATCAATGGAGTTTTGTTAAAACATACACTTAGTCGGTGGGTCCCTAAACATGAAAGCATATGTATCAGGCAACATTTGGTATGGTTGTCTGTTTTAGATGTTTGTGTTTGTTTGGGTCTCAATGCTGTCGGGGTTGATGTAGAATTCAATAGTGTTGTGTGTGGGGTGCTGAAGTCATTATTTGAACATGAACCAATAACAATAGATGACATTGTTAATAGAATATACTTTTATTTACAAAGTGGCGATGACAATGACGTGGTCAATGTAGACAATGTTTGTCGTTTGTACTTGTTGCTGTGTTTTGCTCTTTTGTATTTCCCTAGGACTTCTAGGGCTGTAACAAACATGTCATTTAGATTGTTGGATAACCTTGACAACTTGAATCAATACAACTGGTCAAGGTCTGTCCATAGTTTTTTGGTAGAAGGTTTCAATTGTGCTTACCACACTTTAAGGCAAGATCAAAACACGTCTGCCATAACTGTAGCTGGGTCCGTGGCTGTTTTGCAGGTATTTATTATTTAAGCCAATTTAGATTTTGTTTGCCTTGTGTTTGTGAATTTAACGATTAATTATTTCCTGAATATTTTTTTCAGCTTTTGGTTTGTCGACTACTTTCGTTAGGGTCTTATGAAGGTGACGTTAATTTCCCGAGAATTTTGAGTTGGCCATCGTTGGTCATTAGGACTCACGGAATCAAGTCCGCGTTTGAATATAACAAACTATTGTATTCCATTCGTTTTATTTGAGTTTATTAAGTTATATTATGTGTAGCAATAACGTATAAAGGTTGGACATCATTATGCAGGTTGTTCTTGACTGGGAATTAACTGAAGACGAAAAAAACATTAATGTTGTTCGTGATGCCTTAAATGTAGGTGGACATGGCATCCCAAAAAAAGGAATAGATGACATATCCTTTATTGAATTTAAGCAATGGTGCAAAAGGAAGTTGAAAAGAAATTATAGGGTTGTTCGACAATTAAAAGATGAGCTGAGCAATGTGGAAGAAGAGTACGCTCGTGGAGGTCAGGAACCTGACCCATCTTCCTTTCATGAACCTGAACCCTCTCCCTTTCATAAATCTGATGGCTTTGTTGTTGATGAGCCCCAATCACGTCCTTTTGACGGGTTAAATATGTTTTTGGTCCCTCAAGTTTCAGCGAAATTTGGAATTAGTCCCTCATCAAAACTTTTGACCAATTTAGTCCTTCATCTTTCAAAATGCGTGAATTTAGTCCTTTTAACCAAATTT
>Ga0209589_1011499_pt1 | contig 12443 bp, 12 predicted proteins | sample CowpeawhiteBW_FD_187525 | JGI IMG/M metagenome (GOLD analysis project Ga0209589, IMG submission 187525) | Root nodule microbial communities of legume samples collected from California USA - Cow pea white BW (SPAdes) (version 2) | ecosystem: Host-associated > Plants > Roots > Nodule | place: USA...
ACATTATAATATTATCACTTACTAATATAATATCACGCATATTTAAAAAGTACATACACACAGACACGATACTGCCTGTGTTACGCTAGTGTATATATATATATATATATATATATATATATTATTCTTTTATTTGTTCTGATATATTTCTTCTTTATTTTTAACTTAATAATATTATAATAATATCAGCTACTAATATAATATCATGCATATTTAAAAAATACATATACACATGCGTATCGCGCTTGTGTTACGCTAGTAATGTATAAATGCGAATGTTTATATAACGACAATCTCGCACAGTTGGAATTTTCGAATTGAATCGGACAATCACATATAAAATATATAAATGAACACTACCTATTCGTAATGTTATTGGACTGATTTTGTTTAAATTTAAAATAAGTATTTAAAAAGTAAACAATTTAAAAAGCAGCACGACTTAGTTTTAATAATTAAATGAAAATTTACTTATTTTATAAATAACTAAATCGAAAAATGTAAAAGTCATTAGTTATCATGTCGTTTTAGTTTTAGGGATGTTTTGGTTTTAGGGATGGTAAAACTCTTATTTTGGTCTAATCTGTTTTTAACTCGAAAATAAATCAGGACAGATCATTCTGTTTATATAGTAGGGGTCTAAAAATGTTATTCGTCTCGTAAGAGGCTTACAGGAATGCAACTTGTCCCATATCTTGACGGGCTAATGGGTCTACTGGTCTGGTCCGTCTTTACTTTAAAAAAAAAAGTTCTTTTAATTTGATTGTCTATTAAACATCACACATTCATCAAAATAAACTCTTAAGAACTTTGGTTTCATTATTCATGTTAATTATTAATAAAGAGGATTTTACTTGATGTTAACAGGCCACGAACCAGCCGATGATCAACATGTTCTGCAACCCAACGGACTAACAGGCCAAACGAATCGGGTTAATACAGGCTAATGAGCCTAAATTCTTAACCTGATCCACCTTTTTTTCTACAAGTTGACTGATTAGTCTGTCGAGTCTAATCCAAATTGTTATCTTACTTGATTTCAAAAAGTTTTTTAATTTCAATTTTTTTCTATTAATACATTTTGCATTATTTTTCTCAAAGTTGGAGCCTACCTATGGTGAGGTTACAAAACCATGTTAGGTTTCAATAAATCCAAATTTGGAGTTAGTTGTATACACAATTTAATGGCTCATAAGATGTATGAATTCTTTTAAAATGTAAAGTAACCAAATGAGTAATTTACTATTTTAACATTCTTTTATATTTAAATAAGACCTTGAAAAGAAATTAGTTTCTTCAAGTTATTTAAAAAATGTTTAATATTGTTTAAATTGAAATCAACACAGACGAAGATGTTAGAATTTTATTGATCATGTCGTTTGTAGAAACAATTTTGGTGGAGTTTTGACATTTCCCTTTTTATGTAGGTATTAATAGATTATTAAATGATATTTCCAATTGAAATTTGAATATATGAAAATAGATAAACAAGAAAAAGAAAAAAAAATGAATGGAAATGGTTTAACCCTAGAGTTTAGGGTGAGGGTGTGAAAGGAGAGAGAGAAATAAGAGAAATTATAAAAGAGAGACCAAAAGATAACTTGTCTTTTCTTATGAATAATTTAGTGTGATACTATTAGATTAGAGAGACCTCAACTTTTCACAATACCCCACGCAGGAACTCTCACACTTTTATAATGTTTCACACTTTCTTTTTAACACTGATGTTGACATGCATATATGATAGCACAGTGTCTTAAATTTTTCAATTAAAATTTTTTAATTTTAGTGGACTCTATTTTTCAAGAGAGATATGCTTTAATCATTAGAGATCATGAAATATTTGATTTTCCGCATAATTTGAAAGAGAATATTGTCATTTCTCCTTATTTAATAATAATCAAAGGGAAAGAAATCGTTCCTCAATGAACCCACTAAAATATTTTTTCTAATAAACCATTTTTTTTTTTCAATTTATTTGCTTAAGAAGATTACTTCTCTTCAAGCCGAAAAAACGATCTCAAGACCAATTTCTTATAAGGGACTTTAATCATAACTTTTTTTATTTTTAACTTAAATACAAATATATTACTATCGTTATTTTTGTTGTTTTATTAATAAAGTGGGTCATAAATTGGCTATTTTATGAGGATGATGAACATTCATTTGCGTCAAATGACTTCATTAACTACAATGGCATTGATTATTATAATATTCTGTTACTTCTTTTTAAATGTAATAAATATATAAAGTTATTCAACAACTAACTCAATACTTATAGTTACTTAAAAGTTATACTTAGAAGTTATACATTTCATTAATAACTTTCAATAGTTATAATTATTTAAAAGTTATACTTACAAGTTATACATTTCATTGATAACTTAGAACTTGGGAAAGTTATACGAAAAAATATGGATTAGTGAAAAATTTGGGTGACTTGGTTATGTTGGGGAGGTTTTTAGATATGAATTTATTTTTGTGAACATTTATTGTTTTTACTTTTTGTCAATGAATCTATTTGTACCGTTCTCAATTTTTAAATAATTGTGGAAATATATATATATATATATATATATATATATATATATATCATGTCAAAAGTGAAAAAAAAAAGTTTTCAATTGAAAATTTAAGTGATTTGAATATAATATATATAAATATGTCATGTTACTTAATATTTTTTTTATTTAAATTAGTTTTTAGAAAATATTTCAATTTTAGTGATATATTTCAGTTTTAAAAATTAGTTATTATTTTAGATTAGGAGTTGAATATTCTAAATATTTTATACGTGATATTATGTTATATTTTGCTCTATATGTAGGGTATCAAGAGTCATTGTTCTTACTGCCGATAGAATGGAAAGAAATATGTCACACGTCGCTATTCCACTCTTTGATGGTGAAAGCTATGATCTATGGGCAGTAAGGATGCAAACATATATAGAGGGGCTAGATCTATGGGAAGTCTTGGAGGAAGATGATGTTCCCTTGTCCGAAAATCTCATCGTGGCTCAAATAAAAGCGCATAAAGACAAAAAAATGAGAAAGGCAAAGGCAAAATCATACTTGTTTGCAAGTGTTTCACAAATGATTAAGACCAGGATCATGACTCTAAAGTCTCTTAAAGAAATTTGGGAATACTTGAAAGCAGAATATGAAAGGAACGAGAAGATTCAAGGCATGAAAGTTTTGAACTTGATAAGGGAGTTCGAAATGTAAAGAATGAAAGAGTCATAGACAATTAAAGAATACTCAAACAAATTGTTGGGTATTGCCAACAAAATAAAATTGTTGGGAAAGGAGTTTCTAGATTCTAGACTCGTTGAGAAAATTTTGGTGACGGTGCCGGAAAGATATGAGGCATCTATTGCTTCCTCAAAAAGCACAATAGATTTGTCTACAATTACCTTGACAGAGGTGATACATGCCTTGCAAGAACAAGAACAACGAAGATTGATGAGAGAAGATCATGAGGCGGTTGAAGGTAATTTAAATTACACTGAAGAGAATGCTCTCATAGTTAAAAAAAATAGAAGGAGCAAATACAACAAACACAGGTTTTTCCATCTTGTCCCCATTGCAAGAAAAAAGGTCATCAACCTAATTGGTGTTGGTGGAGGCCAGATGTCAAATGTTACAAATGCGGTCAATTGGGACATGTGGAAAAGGTATCCCAAGATTCTCAAGAAGATGTTCAAATTGTAGAGGATAAAACAGAGGAGGAACTACTTCTTACAACATCATGTGTCACAACCAATGAATCTACAAAAGATTGGATTATAGATAGTGGTTGCACAAACCACATGACTCATGATAGAGAACTTTTCAAGGAGCTCGATAAATCAAATATTTCCAAGTTAAGAATTGGGAATGGAGAACAACTTGTTGTGAAAGGTACAGGAACAATTTCAATTAAAACTCATTCAGGTATCAAATTAAGTTTTGATGTCTTATATGTTCCTGAGATTACCCAGGATTTGTTAAGTGTTGCTCACATGTTAGAGAAAGATTACAAGGTCTCCTTTGAAAATAAAGTTTGTGTGATAAAAAAATGCTAACAACATAGAAGTATTCAAAGTCTACATGAAAGACAAAAGATTTGTGTTGGACTTCATGAAGGAGAAATTAGCTACAAATAAAGTGAGTATGAAAGAAGGATCAAAATCAGAAAATAAATATCTTTGGAAGAAAGTAGATGTCCAAGTGAAGAAAGTAGATGAAGGTTCACATTCTAATATTCACAAAATGTCCAATTCCACTACAATGAAATCCACACCTAACAAAGGAAAAGAAGATGATGCTGATATAAGAAGAAATATAAAGGATGATGCCAAATTGAAGAATGATGTGATGCCAGGGAAGAAAGAGAAAAACAAAAATTATAAGCACAAAAAGAGGAGAAAATCAAGCATCAAAAGATAGAGAATCAAATCTGAAAACATGCCGAGACGGGCCAACCCGTTTGACAGAAGTGGGCTGAAAACATCAATCTGACCCGTCAAGGGGCGAGCTTTTAGGCTGGTGGGTTGACGTGTTGGCCCGCCAGCTTTTGTTTTTTTTTTTTTTTGAATTTTGGGAAAATGGTAGCTGGGTAAATCTCAATTTTTGCAACCCATTTCAATATGAACATGTGTATGCACAATTCGAAAATTTGTATTAATGAATCAGAAGCAGAAAAATAAAAATAAAAAATAAAAAGCATCGTTGTAGTGGCCTAGTGCATGGTTACAGTGGCTAAAAAAATTGACTACAATTATATGTTTTAAATATCCATACAATACAACACTTTAAGTCTAATAAATCTATGTAAGAATTTCGTTGCTCCTGTCATAGATGAAACTAGATATTTATGCAGTACAATAAGTTCAATCAAATTTTGCTCTAAACAACTCTGATATGATATCTATGTCACACAAAAACCCACATTCAAAATGACATTTTTCACTCCAAAATGTTTCCATCAAATGAAGGAAACACAAGATGAGGTTTGGTATTCACTCCAAATCATATCCAACAAAGTCAATCACATAAAAAGAATCACAATTTTTTAGTGGCATCACAAATTATATTCATCACAAGGTGACTTAATAAATTACACACTAAAACCCACAACCATAGTTAGTGAAAAACATGGCATGAAACAAATACTCTGCAACCTGCAAAAAGTCACTAACATCAAGCTATGCATACATAAACTTTAAATCCAATCCAAAAGCACCATAAAAAATGAAGTTTCTATTATATTATCCAATCCAACAACACCATAAAAAGTGCAAGTTCTATTATCCCTTGTAATTTAAATACAATCAACATAAACTAGATATCTAACTCATAAACACTACACCACAATTACAAGCAAAACAAGATGCATCGAATGGGCTATCATCATAAACGGTACATAGTTAAATCAGAAACTTAATCAACAGTCATTATGTTCTCCAATGTGTGACTGTGTGAGGTACTTCATCATCTTGTGAAAACATGACACGTAAATAAAAGAAAAAGTTAGAATATCAAAATTAAGTTCAAAAAAGATAAAATATTTAGTGAATCTAAATTACAAAAATTACCTTCACAAAAAGTCATGCTTATAACTTGAAGTATGAATAAGTGCTTTAACACATTCTGGTAACAATTGATTTTTATACTTATTTAAAAATTTTGATCTAATGTTGAATGAATATTCAGATGCAACTGTAGTGATTGGGATACTTAGCAAATCCCTTGCCATCAATGCCAAATCTGTAAAACATTTACTATGAGTCCTCCACCATGCAAGAACATCCATAGGCTTTGTGAAGTCAAGATCTAATATTGGCTCATCCAAATATACGTCTAGTTGATTCCCTCCCATTTCTATTGCAGCTTGAAGTTCGTGCTTTTTAATTTCCTAACACGAGAAGAAAAAAATAGTTAAGTCACCATCATAAATAATAATTAAACTACAATGGTTGTGCTATGGTTAGAAAACTTACATCAAAATGTGGACGTTTGGAGGAACCAGAAGATGTTGAGATATTACTATGCTTTGCTTTAGTTGAACTTGAAGTATTTGTATAATACTGAGAGAAAACATTGTACAACTTCTCATTGATGGTATCTACCTTTGCTTCCCAAGAAAGGGGATCAATTTTCTCTAAACAATATCCCAATGTTTCCAACTTCACTTTTGGGTCTAAAATAGCACCGAATGCAAGGCCCACACTATATTCATCCCAGTATTTATCAAATTTGATCATCATCCTTTCAGTCATCTGTCTTATAAGGTCATCTTCATCTTTTCCTTTTTCCATTAAAAGATTTTGAATATTCCAAACTTGTAAGAAGTATAAATTGGATGTGGGATAACTTGAGGCAGAAATAAGAGTTGTGATAATAAAATGGCATCAAGAAAGTACACATTTTTTTCTGCTCTCTTCCATTTCTCGGATGGACAATACTTGTAATTCTTATCAACTAAGTGTAAACTTCCAAAGACTCTTTGGTATTGAAGGACACTTTGAAGCATCAAGAATGTTGAATTCCATCTTGTTGGAACATCTAAACACAAAGCACTTTTTGCATCAATGTCCTCAACTTGCTCAATGCATTGCTTAAATTTTATCATTCTTCTCTCAAATCCAGTAACATACTTGATGCTCTCCCTTATTAGATCCACACCATCACCTATCACTTTCAATCCTTCTTGCACAATGAGGTTTAAAATGTGTGCACAACAACGCACATGGAAGAACTCACCATCACAAAGTAAGGAATTTTGCAAAACAAGTTTCTCTTTTAAGGTTTTGACCAAAAGATCATTACTATAAGCATTGTCCAAAGTGATGGAAAATAATTTTTTTTCAAGCCCTCATCATGTAAAAACTCATTTATCTTCTTACATAATTCAAATCCAATGTCAAGTGGAGGCAAATGACAAAAGTTTAGAATTTTGCTAGACAAATTCCAATTACTACCAACATAATGGGTTGTCAAACATATGTAAGCCTCTATAGTACAAGATGTCCACAAATCCGAAGTTAAACAAATCCTAGATAGAATGCTTATCAACTCTCCCTTCAACAAGTATTTTTCTCTCATAAATATTCTCAAAACATCACTCTTAATTGTATTTATAGACATCAAAGTAGCATCGGGATTCAAGTTGGTTATCCAAGTCCTAACTTCTTCATACTCAACAAACTTGAATGGTAAACCATGTCTGAATAAGATTAGCACATAATGCTTATCAACTCTCCCCTCAACAAGTATTTTTCTCTCATAAATATTCTCAAAACATCACTCTTAATTGTATTTATAGACACCAAAGTAGCACCGGGATTCAAGTTGGTTATCCAAGTCCTAACTTCTTCATACTCAACAAACTTGAATGGTAAACCATGTCTGAATAAGATTAGCACACAACTCATGAGACACCATTTGATCTATTTTTTTGGATTTTAATTTTCCTTGCACATCCATCATCATCTAACTCACATCTTTAAACTTGATTTTGTTACATTTTTCAATATGACGCTTTAAATGAGAGGTCCCATACTTTTTACTCCCAAATAAATATTTTTTATTTCAACCATTACATTGTGCCCTCTCTTTCCCATTCTCAACAACCCCTATCTTAGTAAAAAACTTCCAACAATCAGAAGTTGTTGTCTTTTCCTTTTTCTTATTCACTTTAACACTTTCCTTATCAACAATATCTTCAACCTCATGGACATCCCTAACATGTTTACTTACAGGTTCACTAACATGTTTACTAACAGAGTCGTCCATTATTAATCAATTATCCCAACAACAATGTACTATAAAAAAAATATACAACACTAGTTTCAGCAAACTCAACTCACTATAATTTCAAGTAACCTCAATGAAAATAGTTCCAACAAGCTCAAAATGCAACAGGTTTCAGTAAGCTCAATCAAACAGGTTCAAAAAACTCAATAAAAAACACTTTCAAGGTCAATCAAAACAGCTACCAAGCACAGTCATGCGTCAAACTCGTGATTCCAGTTACAAATTTATACTTGTTTCAACACATACACACTTCAAATGACACATACATACTTTCAAACAAAATCTCGAATAAAAAATAGTTTCAAGATCACTCAAAATAGCAATAATTACAGACATAATTATAGACATAATTACTCTTTCCAACACATACACACTTCAAACAAAATCTCCAAACAATAAAACTTTTATACAAAATAGTACCTAGAATTTTAGTAGATCAATGCCCACACCCTCCAACAGTTGAAAAGAGCATACTCCAATTTGTGTCGCGATTCCACGAACCCAAAGTGATTGTTGTTCTTTTTCACGGCAAGTGAAATGAGCAAACACTATAGACAGAAAGTAGGGCCAATCTTTCATTATTAGGGAAAATTCAGGACAAAGAAACCAACCTCTCCACCACGTCAACCTTCGTTGCCATTGAAATTGGTGGTTGTTGAAGAGAAGGTTCAACAGTGACTTCCCCTCCCTTCATGCAAGATTGGTGTCACAAAGATGAGAATTGAAGAAGATGGTCTTTTTTGCATACAGGCTTCAATGAAGAAGAAATCTTAATCTAAGTTGAGGAAAAGAAGATGAGATGCTTGAATTGGGATTGTATTTGGGTTCAGCTAATGAAAGAGAAGAAGTGAGTAGCTCTCTCGCACTCGCACACAAAGAACATAATAAAAAAATGAATCAATGATTCACACTAACACAATGACTTGAACTGGAGGAAACACACATAATTAGGGGTGAAACGGGTTGCGGGTTGGCCCACTCTAACCAGCCTTGTAACCCGTCAAGATAGCACAGAAAACAGGCCGAGCTACATCGCATCTATGGGTTGGAAACCCTATCCCGACCCCCTTTATATGTGTTGGGCTGGCGGCTCGGCCCGTTGGGCCTGACCCCTTTTGACACCCTATTAATCTTATGATAAAACTTTCAATGTTCAACAAATTGGGAAACTTTAGCAAGTTCACAAAATTAAGCAAAGATTTTGAGGAGTTGGATGCTAAATTGATAATTCAACATTTTCATCATATTTATATTTGTACTTTGACGTATATGATGTATTCTTCAAATTTTAGCACATTCAAAATTACATAATACTTTTCTTTTCCAATCATACAAGAATTTGGAACGTTCATGCAGGAGTCTACAAGGAAAGTAACTGATATACAAATGCATGTTTTTTTTATACGAGCCACAAGCTTTAGTAGACCTGTAGGTTCATTGTCTCGGCCCGCCCCATGCATTTTTGACGGGCCTACCACCACCCCATCGGGTCAAGTCCTTATTGCCACCCTTAATTTTTAAGTATAGTGGAAGACTTCAATTTTTGTGAATCTTGATTTTTCATTTTAGATCTTTTGTCAACATCATTCTTGATTAAAAAAAAATGCATATAAGTTTATATTTTAAAGTGGACAAATAAGTTTTTAATAGAAAATTTGGATAACATGGATCTTTGATAGGAAATTTCATTATTTGAATTTTTCATTGCTCATTTTAATTTTTTTGTCAACTATAACATTCATATTTTTAAATAACTATAGTATTTATTTTATTCTTACTTTTAATATAAGTGTTAGAAAATTTTGGTTGTTCATTCTACTTCTTTCTATCAACGAATCTAATAGTATCATTCTCGATTCCAAAAGAAAATGCATGTAAGTTGGTAGTCCAAAATTGGGAAAGAAAACTAGGTTTTTCATGGAAAAATTGGGTAACTTAAGTACTTTTGCGCAATTTTATAGATAAGGTAAGAAACTTCATTATATGAATTTTTAGTTATTGATTTTCTTTTCTTTTTTTTTGTCAACAAATCCTAAAATATCCATACTTTTAAATAAGTGTTAAATATGATTTTAGTCCCTTAATTTTTAGTGAAAATTGAAATTAGTCCTTCTTTGAAACATTGACCCAATTTAATCCTCAAAATTTAGAAATACTTGAATTTAGTCATTTTAACAAAATTTTGCTAAGTTTATTTGACATTTCAAATGTGTTTCATGATAGTTTATTAGCTAACATTGAAATAGAAATGTGTCAAACAATGTAAACAACTCAAATGCTATCATGAAACATGTTTGAAACATTAAATAAACTTAACAAAATTTGATTAAAAACTAAATTCATGCATTTCTAAAGTTGGGATCGATGGCAAGCAGCAAAAACGCGTTTTGGGATCGCTGGGAGGAAACCTTGGGTTATCTATATGGCTACCCTACAAAAGTGAAGAAGTGTGTTTACATTTTGAGAGAAGGAAGGTTGTAAGACCCGGGAATAAATAAATAAATAAATATTTGTTTGATAAATGAGAGGGAGAGAACCCTTAAGTTAATTAATGCAGAGATAAAAAATAAGGAAAAGTACTAGCTGAAGTGGTTGAGTGTATTTGGCAGTATTGAGAGGACTTATGTTTGAGCTTTGTGTATATCAATTGTGTGTTATTTTAATTATGTATTATTTTAATAATATGTTTGACCATGATGAGTGATAATATAATCCTAGATGTATAGGAATCATCACAAAACATGAATGGATTGAATGATTTTGCATTGGCTTGACAATTAGGTGGTTGTGTGTTTGAACCTTGGACTTTGCAAAATAAATTCCTTTTTGCCAAATCTCTTTTTGGCATGAATAAGAGGGAGCGGGAAAATATCTAGTAATGGCTCTTCAATGGCCTTTAACACCTAGCTAGCAAACACATAGGCGCGACATAGAAATTTGAGTTAAGATGAATAAGAAATATATAATTAATTATTAAAATAGTTTTTAAATGTAAAATTTGAAAAATAAAATGTGTACACAGAAGAAATTTTGAACATAACAGTTAAAGACAAAAGAGGTTTTAAAATAATTAATAATTTTAAAAATAATAATTAAGGGTAAAACGGGAATATCAAAATGTGGACACAAAAGAGGATATCCTCTTTATATATTGTTATAGATAATGATATTAATTAAGTTAATTAAGGGCTGAAAAAGGGTTGAGAGGAAAAATTTTAGAGAATTAACAGAAGGCTTGAGGGAGAATTGCTAAGGGAGAATTTTGAGCATCAAATAGAGAGTGAACATTAAGCGTTGGAAGCACATTTGGAGGGGAGAAAGGGACTAAGGCAAAAGTGGACTAGGAACATACTCTAAGCGCGAAATCAGAGCAAGGATACTAGGTTAGGAGAGCTGAAATTTGTGCTTTATGTATATATATATGTAATTGCATGATGAATATATGCATGAGTGCCTTTGTCCTTCTTCCACTTACATTGTTTTCACGTTTCTAGGTTTTTTCCCAAAAACCGCTTGGTGGCAATGAAGGCTCATTAGGCGACGCATGCTGTTTGAACTAAGTTTATGGGTTTTGCCCATAAATCGCCTGACGACAATGAAGGTCCACCAGGCGATACGAACTGGATTGGTTCATTTTCTACGACTTTGTGGTTTCTGTTTGAACATACACCTTTGGTTTTGAGTAGTTTTATGCATGATAGATGAACCTTTGTTAAATTCTACATGTTTTAGTGCATTTAAATTGATCAAAGTAGGTGCAAATACGCTGTTTTTCGTATTTTACGCACAATAGAGACCACCGGGAGGTGGTTTCCTACCGTTAGACGCTATGTCTCTGGTTTTGTTTCATTGGGTAGCAGGATATAGTTGTTGGGTGACTACCTTTTTTCTAGTTTGTGCAGTTTTCATAAAATTACGTTTCCCGGTTTCTTAACCGTCCAATTTAACTGAAATTTTGACATGTGATCCATAACACATTGTTTTTTACTTTGAACGGTGAAAATTTGAATTTGAGATCTGTAGCTACTCGGTTTAATTTTCCTAAGAGTATGATTAATATTGGATGCTTAAATGTTGGTATACCTTGATTGATGAATGCATATATATATATATATATATATATATATATATATATATATATATATATATATATATATATATATATATTTCAAAAGTTTGACTATATCATGAAAAATAACTATATTTTCTGAAACCTTTTTTATAACTATATTAAACAACAATTAATCAATTATATAGACAAAATATAATAAAATAAACTATAATAAGAAAACATATTTTCACTTTATTTACGTGTCATTGTTTTGAAGAATCTTTTACATTATTTCCTTATATAAAAAAGGAAACGTAATTCATTTCGCTTTCTAAATATATCAAAACAGTTTCTATATAGTCACATGGTCTTCACAATGTGTTTCACATTAATACTAATTATCAAATGCCAAATTATTTTCGTATGAAACCTAACAAATAAAGACGTTTGTACTTGGAAGGCACAAGTTCTTAAGACTCTACAACTGAATTCAAGTTAAAGTGTGATTCTCATAAGAAACCAATATATATATATATATATATATATATATATATATATATATATATATATATATATATATATATATATATATATAT